>ERZ825159.7-NODE-7-length-273462-cov-7.579824_pt1 | contig 273462 bp, 353 predicted proteins | sample MGYA00519932_ERZ825159 | MGnify/ENA primary metagenome ERZ825159 (study PRJEB31778, sample SAMEA3449191) | human gut metagenome | biome: human gut; feature: human-associated habitat; material: faeces | place: United Kingdom | collected 2010/2012 ... | reverse complement strand
ACTATCTGCACCACGCACGCGGCGTGAACTGCCGCACGGAGCAGATCATCGTCGGAGCGGGAAATGATTATCTGCTGATGCTGCTTTCGGTGATCTTAGGGCGTGGCCATAAAGTGGCGATGGAAAATCCGACCTACATCAGTGCCTACCGCTGTTTTGCGAAGCTCGGCTATGCGATGTGTACGATTTCGATGGACGAAGCGGGCATGCGGCCGGCGGAGCTGGAAAAAAGCGGGGCGGATCTGGCGTACATCATGCCGTCGCACCAGTTCCCGATGGGCATGGTCATGCCGATGAAGCGGCGGATGCAGCTCCTTGCGTGGGCATCGAGGGAAAATGGGCGGTATCTGATTGAGGATGATTACGACAGTGAATTCCGCTACAAGGGCCGCCCGATCCCGGCACTGCAGGGCAATGACACAGAGGGAAAAGTGATCTATCTTGGAACGTTTTCGCGGGCGATTGCGCCGTCCATCCGCATCAGCTACATGGTGCTGCCGGAGACGCTGCTGCCTGCCTACGAGGAGAACGGAAGATGCTTTTCCGCGACAGTTTCGAAGACGGACCAGAAGATTCTGGAAGAGTTTATGCGGAGCGGCGCGTTCGAGCGCCATCTGAACCGGATGCGTGCACAGTATAAAGGGAAACACGACCTGCTGATCCGGCTTCTGAAGGAGTTTGGGCGGGAGTACACGGTGTCCGGCGAGAATGCGGGCGTCCATGTGCTGGTCCACCTGCCGAGAGGACTCTCCGAAGCGGAGGCGGTGCAGCGGGCAAAAGAGGATGGCGTGCGCGTGTACGGGCTGGAACGGTACTGCATCGGCGCTGCCGCAGATCCCGCACAGGGCGGCACAGTGCTGCTTGGGTACGCCGGGCTTTCTGAGGAGGAGATTGCAGAGGCAGCTGCGATTCTGAAAAAGTGCTGGAATGCGTGAAAAAAGATATGAAAAAAACGGATTGCTTCGCCAGTAACAAAAACTGACGGAACAATCCGTTTTTACTGTTTGATAGAGAGTTACAATGCGGACAGGATCAGCAGCCCAGCTCTTCGGTCAGCTCGCAGATCTCATCGATGATCGATCCAATCGTCTCGATCGTATCGAGAAGCGGTGCATCCGTCGAGATATCAACGCCGGCCATTTTTGCCAGCTCTTCCGGTGTCTTCGTGCTTCCGGCGGTCAGTACCTTTTTCCAGTCATCGACAGCGGTCTGGCCTTCGATTTCGATGCGCTTGCAGACCTGTGTGGCAACGGTCAGTCCGGCGCTGTAGGTGTAGGAGTAAAGTCCCATATAGTAATGCGGCTGGCGCATCCAGGTGAGCGCTGCGTCATCGGAAATTTCCACATCATCGCCCCAGAACTTCTGCAGGGTCTCTTTCATAATGCTGCTTAACGTCTCAGCCTGTACGCTGTCGCCGGCATCGATGAGCTTGTAAACCTCGCGCTGGTAAGCAGCCTCCATCAGATGGGTGACGAAGTTATGATAATATGTGTTGCTGATCATACAGCTTAAAACCCAGCGGCGGAACCGTTTGTCCGGGGTCGTTTTCAGCAGATAATGAGCCATAAGAAGCTCGTTCATGGTAGACGGCGCCTCGACAAAATAAGAGGAAACCTCGGTATCGAGAATCGCCTGTGCGCCGTTGCAGAGACGGAAATGGCCGGCGTGGCCGAGTTCATGCGCCAGCGTGAAAACATCTGCCATGCGGTTATTCCAGCTTAAGAGAATAAAGGAACCTTTTCCGTACGGGCTGGCACAGAAGCCGCCGGTGGATTTTCCCTGGTTCTGTGCAAAGTCAACCCAGCGTTTTTTGTAGGCCTCCTGAATCATGGAAACGTAATCATCACCGAGAATGGCAAGACCTTTTTCGATGTACTGTTTTGATTCCTCGATCGTGACAGACGGATCGTACTCCGGGTCGACGGCGATTTTCAGATCGGCGAAGGTCATGCGGTCAAGGTTGTGGACCTTTTTCAGCAGGCGGGCATATTTGCGCATATGCGGAGCCAGGCGGGTGGTGATGAGATCGATCTGGCGGTTGTACAGCTCACGGCTGACCTGCTGCGGGAAAAGCAGAGAATCGATGACGGAATCGAAGCCGCGCAGCGTGGCCATGGTCTTTTCTGTCTGCAGCTGGGCATTGTAAGCAGCTGCCGTTACATTTTCGTACTGTCTGATTTTTGCAGAAAAGGCGGAGAATGCACTGCGGCGGATATCGGTGTCTTTTTCGTACTCGTAATTATCCTCAAACAGGGAGTAGCCGAGCGGATATTCTTTTCCGTTTACGGTGAAAGAATCAAATTTCATATCGGCAAGCTTTGCCATGTTGTAGATCTGGTACGGAGCCGAGAAGGTCTGGGACAGAGCGGAAATGGCACGCTCGGTTTCCGGATTCAGGCGGTGTGCCTTGTTGCGGAGAATCTCGGCGAGATAGCAGCGGTTCGTATCTGACTGCTGCATGGCCTCGTTCAAAACATCCTTGGACTGTTCGGAAAGCTCGCTCTCGATAAAGGTGAGACGGCTGAAAATCTCAGAGATCAGGCTGTTGATGCGGTCGTTGCGCGTCTGGTTTGCACTGTTGTAATAGTCGACAGAGACGGCGAGATCGCAGTAGTTGGCGGTCAGTGTGATCAGACGGTAGACCTCCTGGTAATCGTCGAGGCAGTGGTTGATCGTGGCTGCATCGGTGAGGTTTCCTTTGTAGGATGCTTCCATAGAAAGACTTAATTCTTTCATTTTCTGCGCATCAGCCAGCATGGCCTCCTCGGTTGGATAAATTAAAGACAGGTCCCAGGTAAGTTCTACAGGAACGTCATCGCGTTTTGCAAGTTCCATAACAATCTCCTTTCCATAAAAAAGGGGAGGTTTCCCTCCCCAGGAATTACTTCCTTATGTTTCTATATTCTGTTTTTGGGTTTTATTCTGCGGTTACTTCGCTTTCTTCCTGCGGAGAAACTTCACGATCCGCAGCAGACGGTGTTTCTTCTGCGGCGCCTGCAGTTTCTTCTGTTGTTTCTTCCTCGCAAGAATCCGCTTCATCATCGCCAGATTCCAGATCCGGTGCAGCATCCTCCGCACCTTTCGTTTTCGGAAGGGTCGTATAAGTACGTTCAGCAGGAGCAGGCTCTTCCTCTTCAAATTCGTCTTTAAAATCGTCAAAATCTGTTTCAAGATCTGCTTTTCCTTTCCGGATAAAATAGACTGCCGCACCGCAGGCTGCGCCGACAGCGGCAGAAGCCAGAGTAAGCAGAATACGTTTTGATTTTCGTGACATCTCGATTCAAGTCTCCTTTCAAATGCCGTCCTTTGAAACTATTGTAATACAGTTTCAACAAAAAAGAAAGTAAAATCTTACAGAATTCGGAAAAAGTGCCAAAGAAAACAAGAAAAAGAAGGTTTCCTGACACAGAAACAGCATCAGGCAAGGATAAACTTACGAAGAATCTCCGCCACGCCGCTGTGATTGCAGTCGTTTTCCGTGATATAATCGGCACTCGCCTTTACGGCATCGGTCGCATTTTTCATGGCGGCACCGACGGCAGCGGCCTCGATCATCGAAATATCATTTTCCTGATCTCCGGCAGCCACGGTGTTGGCAAGCGGAATCTGAAGAAGCTCGCAGAGTTTTTTCACGGCATGGCCCTTGGAAACGTGTTCCGGGACATGCTCGAGGTAATGCGGGCTGGAGTAGAACATCGAAATTTTTCCTTTTGCCCACGGCTCCATGGCAGCGCGGTAAGCGTCCATTTTTGCACGGTCGTGGAGATCAATCACGATCATCTTGCACGGCTCCTTGGCGAGGTGTTCCGGCAGAAGCGGATCCTCCACGACGGGAATGTGGATTGCCTGCGTGTAAATACGCGTTTCCTCGCCCACATGGCGGCAGAGAAGAGAGGTGTCGGAGTAGGTGTGGCAGTAGAGGCCTGCCTCCTGCGTTTTTTCGAAAATGACGCGTGCATATTCGAGCGGAATCGTGCGGCGGTGCAGCGTTTTTTGCGCAGCACAGTCGTAAATCAGTCCGCCGTTGAAAGCGATGGCATAGCAGCCTTCGCGGTCAAGTCCGAGCTCTTTTAAGATCGGCAGAAAGCCGGAGAGCGGGCGGCCGGTGTTGAACACAATTTTGTGGCCGGCGGCAAGTGCCTCTGAAATGGCATCCATGTTTTCTTTTGTCACCTGCTTTTCGGAATTTAGCAGGGTATCGTCCATATCGGTAAAAAATATTTTCACAGTCTGATTCATATTCTCTATTTTCCTTTCCAAGAATCTGAAAAACAGCTTCATTTTATCACAAAGTGCAGGAAAAGAAAATATGGTTGCGCAGGGAGAAAATACAGGATATAATGATTGCGGACAAGAAGAGAGAGAAGAAAGAAAATCGAAGAACAAAAGAGACAATGAAGGGAAGTCAGAATATGATAAAAGCTTGTATCTTTGACCTGGACGGCACCATCGCAGACACTGTAGAGTCGATTGCGCACGCAGTCAACCGCGTTCTGGAACATTTTGGACTTGTGCAGCGCCCGGTAGAAGCCTTCAACTTTTACGCCGGAGACGGTTTCGATCTGGCAGTGGAGCGCGCTTTAAAAGACGCCGGAGATGCAGAACTCAACTATCTGCAGGAGGGCATCCGCCTTGGCCGCGCGTGGTTCAACGAGGACCCGCTGTATCACGTAAAACCGTATCCTAATATGCGGGAAACCCTGACCGCGCTGCGGGAAGAAGTTCCGATTGCCGTATGTTCCAACAAGCCGCACGAGGCGGCCATCCACGTCGTGGAGAGCGTGTACGGACCGGGCTTTTTCAACCGGATTCAGGGGCAGACCGCAGAAATCCCGAGAAAGCCGTCTCCGATCGGTGCGCTCGCGATTGCAGACGCACTCGGCGCCAGACCGGAAGAGTGCCTGTACTTTGGCGATACCAATACGGATATGCAGACCGGAAACGCCGCAGGCATGTTTACCGTTGGTGTGACGTGGGGATTCCGCCCGCGCCAGGAGCTGATCGACAACCATGCGATGGAGCTGCTCGACCGGCCGGAGGAAATCTTAACGCTTTTTCACAGAAAGAATCAGGAAAAATAAAACGAACAGAGGAGAAAACCAGAATGGGAGAATATACTGAAGAATGCATCAACACATTTTTAATGAATCAGGGCCAGTTATTCGACGAGCCGGTGGCTGAAAATTACGATGAGGCAGAGGCCTTTCTGGAGGACTGCCTTGCAGTCGTTGCCGACAATCTGGACGACGTGCGCGCCTACATGGAAGAAGAGGGCATGGACGTGGAAGAAATGTCGGATGCAGAATTAGAAGAGCAGAGCGAAGTCTTTGCCCTGCCGGACGGCCAGTATCTGATCGTGATGGGATAAAAAACGAGAGGAAATTAAAAAAGAATGAAATATGATGTCATTATTATCGGCGCAGGCCCGTCAGGTATTTTCTGTGCCTATGAACTGCTGAAAGAAAAACCGGATCTGAAGGTGCTGATGATCGAAAAAGGACGTTCGATCGAGAGCCGTCAGTGTCCAAAGAGAAAAACGAAAAAATGCGTGAACTGCAAACCGTGCTCGATCACAACGGGATTTGCCGGAGCAGGCGCATTCTCCGACGGAAAGCTTTCTCTTTCCCCGGATGTCGGTGGAAATCTGCCGGAGATTTTAGGATATGAAAAGACGGTTGAGCTGATCCATGAGTCCGACCAGATCTATCTGGATTTCGGCGCAGACAAGAATGTTTACGGTGTCGATAAAGAAAAAGAGATCCGTGAGATCCGCCGCAGAGCGATCAACGCCAACCTGAAGCTGATCGAATGTCCAATCCGCCATCTCGGAACCGAGGAGGGATACAAGATTTACAGCCGCCTCGAGGATCACTTAAAAGAGATCGGCGTGGAGATGAAATTCAACACGATGGTCAATGATATTACGATCGAGGACGGCCGTGCGACAGCTGTAACACTTGAGGACGGAACGGTTTACGAGGCAGATGAGATTGTCTCCGCAGTAGGCCGCGAGGGAGCCGACTGGTTCTCACATATCTGCAACGGCCACGGCATCGAGACCGAGGTCGGAACCGTCGATATCGGTGTCCGCGTGGAAGTCCGTGACGAGGTCATGGAGTTCCTGAACAAGAACCTGTACGAGGCAAAACTCGTTTACTATACCCCGACTTTTGACGACAAAGTGCGTACTTTCTGTACGAACCCGTCCGGTGAGGTGGCAACTGAGTATTATGAAAACGGTCTGGCAGTTGTAAACGGTCACGCCTACAAATCCCAGGAGTTCAAGACAAACAACACGAACTTTGCCCTCCTGGTATCCAAGAACTTTACGAAACCATTTAAAACCCCGATCGAGTACGGCAAACAGATCGCACAGCTTTCCAACATGCTCTGCGACGGCAAGATCCTCGTTCAGACGTACGGCGATTTCAAACGCGGAAGAAGAACGACAGAAGAGCGTCTCTGCCGCAATAACCTGATCCCGACCTTAAAAGATGCCGTTCCGGGCGACCTTTCCCTGGTATTCCCGCACCGTATCATGGTCGACATTGCCGAGATGATCGAAGCCCTCGACAAAGTAACACCGGGTATCGCCAGCGATGAGACACTGCTGTACGGCGTAGAAGTCAAATTCTATTCCAACAAAGTTGTCGTAGACAAAGACTTCTGCACCAGCGTCAAAGGCCTCCGCGCCATCGGCGACGGCGCATCCGTAACCCGCGGCCTCCAGCAGGCAAGCGCAAACGGACTGTCGGTTGCGAGAAGCATTCTGAAAAGCATGAAATAAGAGAGAACGAAAAAAGATCCTTCGTCTGTGAAATGAGACGGAGGATCTTTTTTTGCGCCGGAAAGAGGGGTGTTTCAGATTATATGCCGTACAGCTTCCGGAACTGCTTCGGCGTTGTCCCGGTCTGCTGGCGGAAAACCGAGATAAAGTAGCTGACATCGCGGTAGCCGCAGAGGGCGGCGATGCCGTCGAGCGTAGTGTAGGGACGGCTGATGAGAAGCTCCTTGGCGCGGCTGATGCGCAGAACGCTGATGTACGAGCGGACAGAGCTGCCGACAAAACGCTGGAACAGGCGTGTCAGATACTGCGGCGTGATATGGAGCTGTTCCGCGAGATCATCCACATTGAGCGGGTCGGAAAGATGACTTTCGATTTCCTGCATTGCCGGGCGGACATACTGGAGATACAGAGGGTGCTCCGTCCGGGAAAGGCCGGTGCGGAGCTGGGAAAGGCGTGTCAGGAACTCAAAGCATCCGACGGAGAGCGCAGCATCGTCGATGTCATTTTTCAGAAAATGTGAGTCGATTATGCGGTCAATCCATTCCTGAAACCACGCGCCCTCTGGGGCCGGAACGAAAAGATACGGCGAGACGGCACAGATTTTATAGAGATCATCGGAGAGCTTTCCGTCAAAGGTCAGAAAGGATGTAAACCACATCCCGCTGCCGTCGTTTTCGCGGTATTCATGCGGCACATGCGGAGCAATCAGAACACCGTCACCTGGTTTCAGCAAAAGTTCCTGACCTTCGAGGGTCAGCAGCCCTTCGCCGCGTTCCGTCTGGATCCAGTGATATAAGGGGAATCCGTTCGGGCGCACAACGGGCTCCTGCAGCCAGCGGTTGCCGATGCTGTCAGCGGAGAGGGAAAAATCAGAGGCGGATGGTTTAAAAAAAATAGGCATAACAGTCAGTTCCTTTCTGAAAGAAAAGTCTAAAATAAGATTCCGGAATGAGTTTCGAAAATTCATACTTTTTAGACAAGCATATCATACTTTTCTCACAAAGACCAGTATATAATAGAGCCATCAAAACGAGATATCCAAACACAGGAGGAATCAAAAAAATGCAGCCAAAATTCAAAAAAATGTTATACGGAGGAGACTACAACCCAAACCAGTGGCCAAAAGAGATCTGGGATGAGGATATGAAACTTTTCCATCAGGCCGGCATCAACAGCACCACGATCAACGTATTTTCCTGGGCAAAAATCCAGCCGTCCGAGAATGAGTACGACTTTACAGAGCTCGATGAGATCGTAGACACCCTGACAAAAGAGGACGTCCAGATCGTCATGGCAACATCCACCGGCGCACTCCCGGCATGGATGGTACACCGTTATCCGGAAGTGGCAAGAACCGATTTCGAAGGACGCCATCACAAATTCGGTCATCGCCACAATGCCTGCCCGAACAGCCCGGTTTTCCAGAAATATGCAAAGCGCCTGGCAGAAAAACTGGCAGAGCGTTACGGCGACAACAAAAACATCGTCTGCTGGCACATCAGCAATGAGTACGGCGGCGAGTGCTACTGCGAGAACTGTGCAAAAGCGTTCCGCGTATGGCTGAAAGACAAATACAAAACACTCGATGAAGTCAACAAGGCATGGAACATGGAGTTCTGGGGCCACACCATCTACGACTGGGACGAGATTGTACCGCCGAACGATCTGGGAGACGGAATGCCATGGGGAAGCGGCACTGCATTTGCAGGAATGTCCCTCGACTACATGCGTTTCAACTCCGACGGCATGCTGAACAACTACAAAATGGAGCGTGACGCGATCCGCAAATACGACAAAGAAACACCGATCACCACAAACCTGATGGGAACGTACAAAGGTCTCGACTACTTCAAGTGGGCAAAAGAAATGGATATCGTATCCTGGGACAACTACCCGAGCTACAATACACCATGGAGCCACGTAGCTATGACCCACGACCTGATGCGCGGCCTCAAAGACGCACCGTTCATGCTGATGGAGCAGACTCCGAGCCAGCAGAACTGGCAGCCGTACAACTCCTTAAAGAAACCGGGCCAGATGCGCGCACAGAGCTATCAGACCGTTGCACACGGCGCAGACACGATTCAGTTCTTCCAGCTGAGAAGAAGCGTCGGCGGATGCGAGAAATTCCATGGTGCTGTTATCGCACACGCAGGAACCGCAGATACCCGTGTCTTTTGTGAGGTAACCCAGCTCGGAAAAGAACTGGAGAAAATCGGAAGCCGTGTGATGGGCTCCGAGAACCACGCAAAAGTCGGCATCATCTTCGACTGGGAAAACTACTGGGCACTGGAGTACACCAGCGGACCGAACCGCGATTTACGTTACGTAGACCAGATCGAGCAGATGTACAATTACTTCTATAACAAGAACATCGCTGTCGATATGATCCCGATCGACGCGGACTTCTCCAAATATGACCTCGTTGCAGCACCGGTTCTCTACATGGTAAAAGACGGTGTGGCAGAGAGCCTGGAGGCTTATGTACAGGCAGGCGGAACCCTCATCACCACCTACATGAGCGGTATCGTCGGACAGTCGGACAACGTTCATCTCGGCGGATACCCGGGACCGCTCAGAAAAATGGCAGGCGTATGGGTAGAAGAGATCTCTTGCACCGGAGCAGAGAAACAAGATCCGTTTCGCAGACGGAACCGAGGAAGAGTGCCGTCTCGTATGCGACCTGATGCACCTCGAAGGAGCTGAAGAAATCGCACAGTATGAGAACGATTTCTATGCAGGCATGACTGCTGTTGCAAAAAATCAGTTCGGAAAAGGAACCGTATATTATGTCGGAACCGACCTTTCTGAGAGCGGCCTTGCAAAAGTTCTTGCTATGGCAGCAGACGGCGCAGCCATCCAGCCGGTGATTGGAGAAGCAACAGCACTCGAGATCACAAAACGCCAGGCAGACGGCGAGGATCTGTACTTTATCATCAACTTCAAAGATGAGGAGATTCCGCTTCCGGCAGTCTTCGACGGAAAAGAAGATATCCTGACCGGCGAGAAAGTACAGGGCGGTGAGATGCTGAAGAAATACGATCTGCGGATTGTCAGCGTTCCGAGAGCATAATATAAAACATATTATATAGCAGAAAGATAACAAAAAAGACACAGCAGAAGGCAGAAAGATACTTCCAGCTGTGTCTTTTTGATGCTGTGAATTTATGCGGGTGCTTAGTGGGAAAACGAAGCCCGTGCGACGATGTTCTCCATCTCGCCCCATTTCTCCTCCATATCCGCTACAAGCGCGATCTGTGTCCGCGCCCGTACGAGGTTGTGCTCCGGGTAAGCGGTTTTGAAGTAGGTATCGCCCATCAGGTAATCGGCGAGAAAACGGATGCCGCATTCGAGGGTCATTAATTTTGCACCCATCGGCAGCATTTCGACTTCCGCGCGGGTCAAAGAGCCTGCGCAGCCTGCGAGAAAGCCCTTTGTATAGCTCTCAAAGAGAGGAAGGGAAAGAGACACCTTCGAGACATCCTGTTCGTCCTCAGCAGCCGTATTCGCGCCGAAGCGGATGGAATCGCCGAAGTCAAAGATCGACAGTCCCGGCATAATGGTGTCCAGGTCGATGACGCAGATGCCCTCGCCGGTTTTGTCATCAATCATAATGTTGTTCAGCTTCGTATCGTTGTGCGTTACGCGGAGCGGCAGCTCGCCCGAGGCCTTCATGCGCTCGGCTACGCCGTAATCGTCTGCGTGGTCGAGGAAAAACGCCATCTCATCCGAAACGTTTTTCAGCCGTCCTTTCGGATCCGCCTGCGCCGCCTGTAAAAGCGCCTGGTAGCGGAGCGGTGTGTTGTGGAAATCCGGGATCGTCTCGAAAAGAGAGGCGGACGGAAAATCGGAGAGCATCTGCTGGAAGCGGCCGAAAGCATTACCGGTCTCGTAAAACAGCTTTGGATCTGTCACGGCATCATAGCAGGACGCATCGGAAATAAAGAGAAATGCGCGCCAGAATTCGCCGCGCTCATCGACGAAAAACCACGCATCGTCTGTCGTTGGAATCAGGTTCAGCGTCTCGCGGAATGGATCTCCTCCTGCGGCTGTGATTTTTTTCCGCAGAAATGATGTTACCTGTGCAATATTCTGCATCAGCTCCGTTGGATTGTGGAAAACGGTGCGGTTCATGCGCTGCAGAATCGATTTGCGGAGGACGCCGTTTTCGGTGGAGCGCACCAGAAACGTATCGTTGATATGGCCGTTCCCGTGCGGCGTCCAGTCTGTAATCGTTCCCGGGAAAGCAAATGCGTGGACAATGGAAGAGAGTTCTTCCTGTGTGTATGTAATCATCATGGGTATAAACTCCTTATTTTAATTAGACAAACCTGATTAAGTAAAGCACACGCAGGGCGAAAAGTCAAGAAAAGGGCGCGAAACGATTGACAACGAGCGGCATTTCTGACTATAATAGACAGTAATTTAAGAAAAAACAAAACCTAAAATGCAGTGACAGGGAGGAGTACCTGGCGGCGCAAAGCAAAGAGAGGAGATGGCTGGTGAGAATCTCCGTGAGCGTGCCTGCGGAAGTAGCCCTCGAGCAGTGGACTGAACAGAAAAAGCGGACAGCAATGTTTTCCAAGTAGGCTCCAACGTAGTTCCCACGTTACCGGGATGCCGTATCGGATGAAAAAAGTTAAATCCTGTACGGAATGAGCAGAAGTGTATTCTTCTGGAATTCAGGTGGTACCGTGGATGGAAACATTCTCCCTGAACGTAAGGCACAGAAAAGGTGTTTTATGTTCGGGGATTTTTTATGCAGCAAATTTAGAACAGGAGGTTTTCATATGAAACAGATTACAGGAAACAAACTTCTGGTAAAGGCTCTGAAGGAGGAGGGTGTCGAGTATCTCTTCGGTTATCCGGGAGCCTGCACCATTGATATCAGCGATGAGCTTTACAAACAGGATGAAATCAAAATCGTTCTGCCGCGCCACGAGCAGGCGCTGGTGCATGAGGCGGATGCCTATGCGAGAACGACAGGAAAAGTCGGCGTATGCCTCGTTACCAGCGGCCCTGGTGCAACCAACCTGGTCACCGGTCTTGCAACGGCAAACTACGACAGCGTTCCGCTTGTCTGCTTCACCGGACAGGTAGCCCGCCACCTCATCGGAAACGATGCATTCCAGGAGGTTGATATCGTCGGCATCACCCGCAGCATCACGAAATACGGCGTGACGGTAAGAAACCGTGAAGATCTCGGACGCATCATCAAAGAGGCATTCTACATCGCACGCACCGGAAAACCGGGCCCGGTTCTCATTGACCTTCCAAAAGATGTCATGGCAGAGTTCGGCAGCGCAGAGTATCCGAAAAACGTCAACATCCGCGGCTACAAACCGAACACCAGCGTTCACATCGGCCAGTTAAAACGTGCGTTAAAGATGCTTTCGAAAGCAAAACGCCCGCTGTTCCTTGCCGGCGGCGGCGTCAACATCGCACATGCGCAGGAAGTGTTCCGCGAAGTGGTCGAGAAAACACAGGTGCCGGTTGTCACAACCGTTATGGGACGCGGCGCGATCTCCACGAAACATCCGCTGTTCATCGGAAACCTTGGCATGCACGGCGCGTATGCGGCGAATATGGCAGTCAGCGAGTGCGATCTGCTGTTCTCGATCGGAACACGTTTCAATGACCGTATCACCGGAAAGCTGCATGAATTTGCCCCGCACGCGCAGATCGTCCACATCGACATAGACACCGCTTCGATCTCTCGAAACATCCATGTCGATATCCCGATCGTAGCCGATGCAAAAGAGGCGATCACGAAGATGGCAGAGTACGTAGAGCCATGCTCCACATCGAAATGGCTTGCCCAGATCGATGCCTGGAAGAACGAGCATCCGCTGACGATGCGCCAGAACGGCGTGATGGGACCGCTCGATATTTTCAACGCGATCAACGAGCAGTTTGACGATGCGATTATCGTCACCGATGTCGGACAGCACCAGATGCTGACAAGTCAGTACGTCGACATTACCGAAAACCGCCAGATCATCATGTCCGGCGGCCTTGGAACGATGGGATACGGCCTTCCGGGCGCGATCGGAGCAAAAATCGGCAACCCGGACAAACCGGTCATCGCGATTTCCGGTGACGGCGGTATGCAGATGAATATTCAGGAGCTGGCGACTGCCGTTCTCGAGGAGCTGCCGGTCATCCTGTGTATCTTCAATAATGAATACCTCGGCATGGTACGCCAGTGGCAGAAGCTGTTTTACGGCAAACGGTACAGCATGACAAACCTGCGCGCCGGTGCACTTTCCCGCAGAACAGACGGAGAAGAGTACCCGGAATACACGCCGAATTTTATCAAATTGGCTGAGAGTTACGGCGCAAAAGGCATCCGTGTCATGAAGAAAGAGGATATCGCGGCTGCGTTTGAAGAGGCGAAGAAAAACATCAAGACTCCGACAATCATCGAATTTATCATCGATCCGGAGGAGATGGTTTACCCGATGATCAAGCCGGGCGGAACGCTCGAAGATATGATTATGGACTGTTAGGAGGAGAGCGCGATGAATAAGGGAATGAAAAAAAGATGGATTTCACTGTACGTAGAAAACCAGGTTGGTGTCCTTTCCAAGATTTCCGGGCTTTTTTCCGCAAAAAGCTATAACTTGGACAGCCTGACCGTCGGAACGACCGAGGACCCGACCGTATCGCGTATGACGATCGCCACGGTCAGTGACGATGAGACGTTTGAGCAGATCAAAAAACAGCTGAACCGCATGGTCGAGGTCATCAAAGTCATCGACTTTACCGACGTGTTTGTGCGCATGAAAGAGATTCTGTATATCAAGGTATTCAACTGCAGCGCAGCTGACAAAGTCGAGCTGTTCCAGATCGCTGAGACGTTCAAGGCGAAGGTCATCGACTACGGAAAAGACAGCCTGCTGCTCGAGTTTGTCCAGACGGCGACGAAAAACGATGCAGTTGTGAAGCTGATGAAAGAGGAATTCGGCAAGATCGAAGTCGTGCGCGGCGGAAGCGTCGGCATCGAGTCGATCAATGTGATGGAGCGGTAAAAGAGAGGACGTTTTTGCGTGAACGAAAAGAGTATTACCACAATTACGTTAAAAAAGATTAATAAGAAAAGTGTGTATCAGTACATCTATGAGCACCGCCAGACGGCGAAGCAGCAGATTGTGCAGGATCTGACGATGGGGCTTTCGATGCACAGCGGAACGCTCGAGCATATCTGCATTGACCCGGAAGGGCCGGAGTGCTACTGCGCTTCTTTTTATTGAAGAGTTTCTGCAGTCGGAATTTTAATTTTTAATTATAGAATTTCAGGGATAGAAAATCCGGGAACGGAAAGTTTTACATTGCTTTCCATTCCCGGATTTTTTCTGTTTTTTATCAGTGTTCGTTTTTAGATAAACATCGCATAAATCGACGCTCCGACCACAGTCAGAATACCTGCAACTGCAATCGAAAGGCTGCTCATCGCGCCCTCGACATCGCCCATCTCCATGGCCTTCGCCGTACCGATCGCATGGGAGGCTGATCCGATACTGATGCCCTTTGCAATCGGCTCCTCAATGTGAAACAGCTTGCAGAGCGTCTCCGCCAGCATATTTCCCAGCACACCCGTGATGATGATAACGGCAACCGTGATCGTCACCGCACCGCCGAGCTCTTCCGAAACACCCATGCCGATGGCCGTTGTGATGGATTTCGGCAGCAGTGTTACATACATTTTATGATTCAGATTGAAGATCAGCGCCAGCGCGAGAACCACGGTAAGGCTCGTCAGCACGCCGGAGAGAATACCGGCGAGGATGGCTTTGATATTCTTTTTCAATGCCTCCATCTGCTCATACAGCGGAATCGCAAGGCAGACCGTTGCAGGAGTCAGCAGATAGCTCAAGTATTTTGCACCGTCATTATAATTCTGATAATCGATATCGAAAACAGCAAGGAATACAATGACGACTGCAATGGAAATCAGCAGCGGATTGAAAATCGGAAGCCCAAATTTTTTCTTTAACAGCATGCCGAGCTCATACGCCAGAAGGCTGATGACAACGCCGAAAAATGCAGATTCACAGAGCATATTTGTCATTTTGCGTCCCCTCCTTTGTGTTTCTTTTCCAGCCGGATGACCGCCTGTGTCACGCGTCCGGACACAATCATAACGACGATGGTGCTGACGAGCGTAATCACGAGAACCGGAACGAGAACGGCTTTTAATTCACCCCAGGATTCCATCAGGCCGACGCCCGCCGGAATGAACATGACCGGCATGATCTCGATCAGGAATTTCCCGACATCCTTCACTGCATCGAGCTTAATGATTCCACTGAGCAACCCGATAAATAAAATCACCATGCCATAGATGCTTGCCGGTATCGGCAATGGCAGGAAGTATTTTAACAACTCTCCTAAAAAGGAGATAAACAAGATTAACAGAAACTGTCGTAAGTATTTCATAATGACTCCCTAACTCCTATAAAAAGCAAATTGGTAGCACCACTTTGGTACTACCAATATTATACTTATACTTTTTTAATTGTCAATTATGAATTTTGCTACATTTTTCAAAAATAGCCGCAAAAATTTCTACATTTTCAATACCCGAAACGACTTACCTACACAATATTTTTATCCATAATATTCATCCTGCCGGCATTCGCGCCTGCATTATGACTGCACCCGGTTCATATACTGCTCCCACAGCATAGCCACCTGCGTTCCTGTCACATAGACCTGATATGAATCACCTACCGTCTGATCTTCCGGATCCACAAATTCGATTCCAAGCACGTATCCATCCGCATCCCGCTTCATCTCAAAGAGATATGCCCCTTCACAGGTTTTTGGAAAATCTGTCGTTTCCGCAACAGACAGTTCATAATCCGGAACCTCGGACTGCAGCACATCATTTGCATCATAATACTTGTAGCCATCACGCACACACCGGATCAGTTTTCCATCTGTTATCCGGATCTTCGTCGTACCGGCATAGCTTTCTGTATAATTTGTATTCTGGCTGTTGTCCGCTCTCACAATCAGTGCTTCTACCATAAGCTCCACACCATTTTCTGTCACTGCAAATGTATCGATCTGACAGTCGTCAAACCGGAAATGCTCTAATTCATCTACACTTTTATATGCCACTTTGTTCATCCTTCCTTCTATGTATTCTTCTGTAATGACCTATGCAATCACACTATATTGTTTTCCCGATATCAGTAAATTGCTTCATATAATTTTTCTACAACTTCATCTTCGGAAAGCTTATCATAGATATAATAGTCCGCATTGACCTTAAAACCATCATAGACGCTTTCGTTCTCCAATACCGGCTGCAATATCTCCAGCCGGTCTGCGTAATTTTCACGCATGTCATCTGCCTGTTTCTCATAACCGCTGAGCTTTTGAGTTTCCTGCAGCGCTGCCTTTGCCGCGTCACTGATTGGAATACCTTTTTCGGTTCCCTGCAGCTGTGCCATATCCCTGCTATTAAGCAGAAACTCCAGAAGCTTTGCCGCTTCTTCCGGATACTCCGTTGTTGCACTGATGGCATACATCGTAGCTGGTTTTACACACCACCCGAATTTCCTCGCAGCTGCATCCTGCAGATAATCGCCTACAATAACCTCCGCACCGTTCTCTTCCAATGGTGTACAATAATTTGCTGCATCACTGATCCACGCAAGCGTTCCCGCTGCCTTTCCTGTCGAAAAAGCATTTCGATCAAAGGAGTCGATCGGCATCAGCACATCTTCATCAATCAGACGCTTATAGAAATCAAGCATAAATGCAATATCTGCTTTTGTCAGCTGCAATGACCCATCTGCTTTCACGGACTCCTTTCCCTTTATCTGTTCAAGATATGCAACCAGCATCAGAAAGAGTTGTTTTTTTGTCGTTCCAAGCGGGTAGATTCCATCCCGGCTCATAACCTTAGCCGCTGCAAAAAGATCATCCCACGTCTTCGGGATCTCCAGGCCATACGATGCGTAAATCGTCTTGTTATAATAAAACATTGGTGTATTAAATGAAATCGGAACGGCATACAGTTTTCCGTCCATTTCCCCATAAGCAAGCTCCTCCGGAGTGTAATTCTCCAGATGAATGATGTCTTTCAGATCATACAAGTTATAAAAGCCATTTTCTTCGTCTGCATATTCCGACAGCCACGCATAATTAATCTGCATCACATCCGGTGCATTGTGGGAGCGCATATAAATATGCATTTTGTTCTCGTATCCGCCCCAGCTTCCATAGTTTGCCTGCACCTCTATCTGTCCCTGGTTTTGTTCTGTAAATATATCCAATGCCTGTAGTGTGTACCGATGCCGGTCATCATTTCCCCACCAGGAGTAGGAAATCTCCGTCGTGGATTCATAGACTACCGGTTTGCTATTTCCGGAACACCCGGATAAGAAAATCAGACATACAATGAGACAGATGCTGATTCCACGATATTTATTTTTCATTTTTCCCATGTACCTCATATCTGCCAATCAATCCTCATACCAATTGTATTGATGTTTTCCGTTTTCTTTTGATACATATAACGCACGGTCCGCCATCTGATAAGATTCCTCGAATCCAAGTTTTATTCCATCTACCGTAATTCTCAGACAGATTCCTGCTGAAAGTGAGACTTTGCACGATTCATAGTGTGTATCAAACTGCTTATGAAATGCATCCAAAAGTGCATCCAGCCTCCGGGCAACCTCCTCCCGTATAACGGTCTCTTCCTCATGCTCAAATGGAATGTACACCGCAAACTCATCTCCGCCCATACGCCCGATGATTGCCTGTGTTCCAAGAGTTTCCCGGAAGATTACTACGGATTTCTTAAGAAATTTATCCCCTTCCTGATGCCCATATGTATCATTTACCAGCTTAAAATTATCCATATCCAGCATCATGCAGATATGCTTTGTTCCTTCTCCTGCATGTGCAAGCTTTGTATCTACCAGATCACGGAATGATTGCTTATTCAACACATTTGTCAGCTGATCGTAATCTGCTTTCTGCCTGATCTGCGAAAGCACGCCATCCTTTACTGCCACCTGTGAATACAGGATTCCTGCCGCCGTCATAGCAACCACAAGCATAATAATATATACAATTATAGCAAACCGGGTGATTCCAAGCTGTTCCGCAAATAGCACGTTCTCCGGAGCCACACATATTACCTGCCAGTCGTTCTTGCAGGTTCCAACTACTACAACTTCCTTGTCGCCTATAATCCAGTAATTGCTATATCCATCCGGCAGATCGTTCCAGACTTCTTCTGCATTCCGTCCAAGTATCTCTCCTGATTCAGCATAGACAATCGAATGTGCCGAATCCACAAGATAGCTCTGCATCCCCGGCACATCCTCCATATCTGTAAAAGACTGGCTCAGTTCCCGGCTATAAAATGCTGCCACAATGATTGCATGCTCATTCAGTCTTTTTACGTAATACAGCCTGTCATAGCACCGCTCATAATCGAAAAACCAGCCGGACTCTTTCCTCTCGTCCGTAATATGCCCTTCCAGATACGCATATAGTCCACCATCCGGGAACAACTCGAGCGTCGTATTCGATATTGAACCAAGCGATGAATCATCTGCGTATACAATTCCAAAATCAGAGAAGTTCTGAAGAATATTAATATCCTGCAAACGTTTTTCAATCGCTGTCTCCTGCTGTATCTTCTCGAATGCATCCTGCCCCTCTTTCGTTGCATCATACTCACAATAGATATCATCCGAGAACAGCAATGCTGCGGTATCTTCAATTCTTCCCAGATACTGATTGAGATTTGATATCTGCAATTGGGTGTTTGCCTGTATCAGGTTTACAACCTTTGATTTCATTTCCTGGGAGGATTTTCTTGTCAGGATCAAAGTGATGGTTCCTGTTGCAACTGTGATGGCAAGCAAAAACACAATGACGATCCGAAATGTGAATCTTCTTATCTGAATGTCTGTCTTTGTATTATTGTTAAAAGGCATTTCTTACCTTACTCCTTCCAGATCTGATTTCAGCATAATAAAATATTATAATATAGGAATCCGCGATTTACAATAACCCTTTTTGGCTGCATTCTTCCGGGCAATCCGATGCTTGACTTTCGTGCCTGTCTGTACTATATTTGTTTTATTGCAGGTATAGTTCATTGGTAGAACACCAGCTTCCCAAGCTGGATAGGCGGGTTCGATTCCCGTTACCTGCTTTTTTACGTGATAGAACTGCAAGATTTCGTGAATCAAGTTTCATTCACTTTCACAGTGAAAGAAATAGTATCGATAAAAGAGGAAAGGTACCAGTTAAAGTACCTTTCCTCTTTTATCTTAAAAGTTTTCTGTTTTACACATTATCTTACTCCACAGTTGTATCTACGGAAGTTCCCGCCTCTGCAGGAGCTTCTACCTTGATTCCATCCAGGCCTGTGATGTTCACATTCTTGTTAACCTTTGCATCGTATGTATTTGCACGCATAATATCCGCGATATCGATACCTGTTACTTCCTTCACAGACTCCATTGTCTTTGCAAGGACTTGTGGCACATACGACCCCATCGAACCGACACCGGAACCTTCGCCGTTGCCGTCGATGATCGTAACCTTGTCGATTGTAGAGAGTGGCTCTGCGATTGCCTTTGCCATCTCCGGCAATGCCTTCACGATCATTTCCACCATCGCTGCCTGACCATACTTCTTCATCGCTTCGGCTTTCTTCTCTAAGGCTTCTGCCTCTGCAAGACCTTTGGCTTCGATTGCCTTCGCCTCTGCCTCGCCGACTGCACGGATACCTGCTGCCTCCTGCTGCTTTGCGAAAAGCTCTGCCTCTGCCTGTGCCTTCTTCGCCTCAGCTTCCTGCTGCTTCTCAAACTTATCTGCCTCGGCATTTCTCTGACGCTTGTAAAGCTCCGCATCTGCCTGCTGCTGTCTTGCGAACTTGTCCGCCTCCGCTTTCTTACGAATATCCGCATCGAGGGACTGCTCCATAACCTCGGCTTCCTTCTTCTTCAGGTCAACTTCCTTCTCCTGACGTGCGATATCTGCCTCGGTCTTTGTAACCTCGATTGTCTTACGCTGTGCTTCCTTCTGAATCTCGTAAGCCGCATCTGCTTCCGCATTCTTCGTATCTTCGATTGTCTTTAATTCTGCCTTCTTGATAGAAAGCTCATTCTGCTTCACGGCAATTTCCGTATCGGATAATACCTTTGCATCGTTCGCTTCTTTTCTCGCCTGTGCCTGTGCGATCGCTACATCACGGTCTGCGTTTGCCTTGGCGATACTTGCATTCTTCTGGATTGCTGCCATGTTATCCTGACCAAGCGCGATAATCAGGTCATTCTGATCCTCTACATGCTGGATGTTGCAGGAAATAATCTCAATACCCAGACGATTCATATCCACCTGCGCCTTCTCCTGCACCTGATCACCGAAGGACTTACGATCGTTACACAACTCCTTCAGACTGATCGTACCGATAATCTCACGCATATTACCCTGCAGAGAATCCACCAGTGCTTCCATAATCTGCGGTTCCTTCATATTCAGGAAATTCTTCATGGCAAGTTGCATACCTTCTTCATCCGTACGGATCTTAACTTTCGCAACTGCATCAATGTTAACACCGATGAAATCCAGTGTCGGAACATAATCGTCCGTCTTGATATCGATACTGATCTGCTTGATCAACAGTTCATCCTTCCGCTCGAAGAACGGAAGCTTCAAGCCTGCTTTACCAATCAGAATCTTCGGTGTCTTTCTTAAACCGGAAATGATATACGCCTTATCCGGTGGTGATTTGACATAACTGGTAAATAGAATGACCAGCAATGCCACGATAATGATAATAATAGCAATTGTTGAGCCTGACATACAAAAACCCTCCCTAACAACAAGTTAATTGATTGCTATGCGACTCAGATCGCATATTTTCTTTGGTGCAAAATTCACATTCCTGCATCTATTCAATATTGTACCATGTATGTGTGAAAATCACTATTACATTTTTCTGCATTTTTCGTACATTTTCTGTACAATAATGCATTTTTCATTAAGGAATCGATTGTTCGAAGAAAGCAGCTGTAGCATCTTATTAAATGAATAAATCGTTGTATCTGTCGGTACATCCACCACAGCATCAAAATCATTTCCTAGCAGGATGTCCGGTTTTGTATTCAGCACAATTTCCCGGATATCCACATCAGATTTTTCTTTATCCATACCATACGCATGGCTTCCACCCAATGTCAGAAGGATAATATTCTCTCCTAGGTACCATCCGAAGTCCCAATTCATCCTGTTCTGGCATAACTAAGCCCTCCCCGATATAATAAATACTATATTATATCGGGGAGGGCTTAAATTATCTATGTATTCTTTTATTACACACAGATTCTGTTTATTTGTCACGCTTCTTGAATATCCTGTTATAAATCTCAATTCCCTTGTCAGGATTCTGGTTCATCCAGAATACGAGATAGCCGCCAATCAGGAACAAAGCCCCTCCTATTATAACAAGATAGACAGACATTGTCGGGATTTTCCTTCCATCCGTTATTTTGGTTGGTTTCTCCGGATCATAATATACCGTTACCTTCTGCCCTATCTGCATATCATGTCCATCACCCACATATATCTCATTATATGTTTTTCCATCTACTTCATAATCCACAAAGATGGTGCAAGTTGCATGATTTCTATGCATACGTTTTTCTGTTACAATACCTGGTACGGTCTCAGCTTTTCTTAAAAACAGATCATTATGTACATATGCCGCAAGTCCCGCGAACAACAAAGCCAGCCCGACAAACATAACTATCATCACTTCCTTACGGACGGACTTTTTTCTTATTTCTTTGTCACCTAAATCTTCTCCAAAGATTCGTGCTTGTTTTTCCTCTGACAAAATATATGGATTTCTATCTGTTGCAGATGAAAGCTTTCCATCCGGTTGATAAACAGGCTTATCGATTGGAGTTGTCCTTTTGGATTCAATGACATATGGATCCTGTTCTAAATCGCTGAACTCCCCCAGTGAAGGATCTTTTAATTCTTCCTGCATATCTTTCATGCGTTTTGTGGAATCTTCATCTTTTAACTTTAATGACATATTTTTCCTCCTCCCAAATATACAAAGGATTGTTGCAATATTCTTTCATTCATATTAACACTATCATACATATATGGAAATAACAATGTGTAATTTTCTTCTGTCATGGATATGATTTCAACCCTGATTTCCAGATATTTGCTAGATTAGCTTCCGGTTTGGTTTTTCTTGCTTGCTTTTCTCCGCCTACGCCCACGTCGTGGGTTTTTCCGCTTAATTTCTCTCCCGCGAGCCCAGATTTACATTTTGTGGAAAATAATATACAAGATATAACCGAATCCACATACACGGCAAACGTTGTGGAATGGCTTAGAGAATACTTAGAATAAAAAATAAACAGGAAATCATTCGCCGTGCAACCTCCTCTGCGCTTCGCTTCGAGTCGGTCTCGGGCATTCGCCCTATATAAACGGATAAAAAAATGACTGGTTTCAAGCAAGCTTGACCAGCCATTTTTTTATCCGTTATGCACGGCTCATTGTCTCTAGAACTTTCCAGCCTTTGCTGCTTCCTCAACAGAAACTGCAACTGCAACAGTAGCACCAACCATAGGGTTGTTACCCATACCGATCAGACCCATCATCTCTACGTGAGCTGGTACAGATGAAGAACCTGCGAACTGTGCATCACTGTGCATACGTCCCATAGTATCTGTCATACCATAAGAAGCAGGACCTGCTGCCATGTTATCTGGGTGAAGTGTACGTCCTGTACCACCGCCGGATGCTACGGAGAAGTACTTCTTACCCTGCTCGATACATTCCTTCTTGTATGTACCTGCAACCGGATGCTGGAAACGTGTTGGGTTTGTAGAGTTACCAGTGATGGAAACACCTACGTTCTCATGATGCATGATTGCAACACCTTCCTGAACATCATCAGCACCGTAACATTTTACAGTTGCACGAAGTCCGTTAGAATATGCTTTTTCATATACAACGTTAAGTTTAGCTGCTTTGTAATCATACTGTGTCTCAACAAATGTAAATCCGTTGATACGTGAAATAATCTGTGCAGCATCTTTTCCAAGTCCGTTTAAGATAACACGAAGTGGTTTCTGACGTACTTTGTTTGCTTTCTCAGCGATTCCGATTGCACCTTCAGCAGCTGCAAAGGACTCGTGTCCAGCTAAGAAACAGAAGCACTCTGTCTCTTCCTCTAATAACATTTTTCCAAGGTTACCATGTCCAAGACCTACTTTTCTGTGGTCAGCAACAGAACCTGGAATACAGAATGCCTGAAGACCTTCACCGATTGCTGCAGCAGCATCAGCAGCTCTTTTGCATCCTTTTTTGATTGCGATTGCTGCACCTATAGTGTAAGCCCAGCAAGCGTTCTCGAAACAGATAGGCTGGATTTTCTTTACCTGATCATATACATCAAGTCCAGCATCTTTTGTAATTTTTTCAGCTTCTTCAATAGAGCTGATACCATAGCTGTTTAATACAGCGTTAATCTGGTCAATTCTTCTTTCATATCCTTCAAATAATGCCATTATCTTCGTCTCTCCTTTCTTACTCTTCTCTTGGGTCAATGATCTTAACAGCATCAGCTACACGACCATACTGGCCTTTTGCTTTTTCCCATGCAGTGTTAGGGTCATCACCTTTTTTGATAAAGTCTGTCATTTTTCCAAGAGAAACGAACTGATATCCGATAACTTCGTTGTTCTCGTCAAGAGCGATGCCTGTTACATAACCTTCAGCCATCTCTAAGTAACGAACACCTTTCTCCTTTGTTGCGTACATAGTACCAACCTGGGAACGAAGTCCTTTTCCTAAATCTTCCAGACCAGCACCTACTGCAAGTCCGTCATCAGAGAATGCACTCTGAGTACGTCCGTAAACGATCTGTAAGAATAACTCTCTCATTGCTGTATTGATTGCGTCACATACAAGGTCAGTATTTAATGCTTCAAGAATTGTTTTTCCCTGAAGAACCTCTGCTGCCATTGCTGCTGAATGCGTCATACCTGAGCATCCGATTGTCTCAACCAGTGCTTCTTCAATCACACCATTTTTTACATTTAATGAAAGCTTGCAGGCACCCTGCTGTGGTGCACACCAGCCTACACCGTGTGTAAATCCTGAAATATCTTCAATTTTTTTGGAATGAACCCATTTTCCTTCTTCTGGAATTGGAGCTGGCTCATGTTTTGCGCCCTTGGCAACAGGACACATGTTTTCGACTTCCTTAGTGTAAATCATTATAAGACTCCTTTCGATATGAAATATATATCATGTTAAACTTTGTTATACATTTAACACACCGCCCTCATTTTCTCACATTTTTTTACATTAGTCCAGTCTTTTTTACAGGAAATGCCCCTTAATTTTCTCAATTTGTTAATCTAATGCCTCCATCCGCTCAAATGCAAAGGATGCTCCGATTGCTCCAACCAGTGTCAGCAGGAATATAACGACTATCATCATAATGAATCCTGCAGTCACGGAAATGAACGCTCCCGCGGCTACTGCCACAATGATTCCGACACATAATACCAGTCCCTGGAACAGCATCCGAAGAATTGTTCTGCCCAGTTCTCCAAACATTTTCCCTATCACGACATCTGCCAGCATATTCATATAAAGCTTATTTGCATTCAGGCACATATATAAAATGACGGTCAAAATCATGTAAGACACCGGAAGTCCCATTACGATACTGCCCGGCAGCGTAATCAGAAGTCCGTCAATCAGCGCACGGATATGCTCCATTTTGGTGGCATACCACATTTTCTTAAAATTGCTGTCCGGAATCAGATAGGTGTATGGATTTGCCAGTTCCTTCGACCACTTCGTCTTATAACCGCTGAAAATAAAGATAACATAGGCAATGACGCCCGGAATTACAAACATTTTAAAAGGCTGGCTGGAAATTTTATTATAATAAGAAACAACCGCAATTGCCACACCTATGACCAGAAACAGCACCGAATTCCAGCCAAAGATAAAGAAACGGTTTTTACGGTATTCTAATACCTGCCGGTAGAAAATTGCTTTAGCGTAAGTTCCCTTATAAGCCATCTTTACATTCCGCAAATACTTTTTCCTGCCATTTCCCACTACGACCTCGCCCTTTTTCGAGCGTTTCATCCGGTCATCATAATCTTCTGCAAATTTTGCAGCATCTTCATAGAATTCTCCGGTACACTTCATCTTTTTCGCATAAAGTACCAGCAAAACAGTACTGGTTAAAAGAAGTACGGTTGCCACCACATTGATTCCTGCAGGACCTATGATAATAAGCTGAATCAATGCAATTTCCCAGCCTATAATCGGAATCAGCTGTACCACCGGAAGCTGGATTAAGTCCACAAACACAGCTAACTGCATGCCTTTCACCGAAACAAAGTAGATTGCCACCAGTGCAAAAGCTGCCATTACTCCATACATAATATAAGTAAGTACGGTAAAGAACTGTTGGGGAAGTGTTTCATTTCCATAGCAGATAATCATTAACGCTCCCTCTAAAATATTTTCCAGTACACCAGCATAAAGGAAATATAAAATCATCTTATATGGTGTAACACCAAATACACCAATTCCAAGTACCAGTACAAATAGTTCAACAATAAAATTGGTTAAGAACTGCTTCATTCCGGCATGAAGAATAACTTTCTTCGGTTCTTCCGGTGCAGCAAATACAAAATGTACTTCTGACGGGCGGAACAACAGGCCTTTTCTCTTGATATAGGAAATCAGATTTGCCGGAACAATCATAACCATCAGTACGGATAAAACAGTTGCGATTCCTTCCGGGCTGTTTAATCCGAAATCGACAGACATGGAACCAAGTCCATACAATATCAATGCTGCATATAAAGCAACAAATACCAGTGCAAGAAAAGTCCGTGGCCGTTTCAGGCTCCGCTTCACTTTATTCTTAATGGTCTGAAAAAAAACAAAGGAAAGACTACTCATGTTCTTCACCACCAGTCTTTGGTTCTGTCACTTCAAAGAATAGTTCTTCTATGTCTTTATCCGCAATTTCTTTTTTGTTAAATGTTGCTATAATTTTCCCTTGTTCCATTACAAACATCACATCCCACAAATCTTTTACCATTTCAAGCATATGGGTACTGATAAGAATGGTACAGCCTTTCTCTTTTAACTCCAGCACAACTTCTTTCAGTTCTTTTATGGCTGCCGGGTCAAGTCCAACCATTGGCTCATCCAACATAACAACCTTTGGATGAATAGCAAGTGCACAACAGATACTGACCTTCTGCATCATTCCTTTGGACAATTCATTTCCCAGCTTCTCCTGTTTATCCAGAAGTTCAAAACGTGTCAGCAGTGCATCTATTTCTTCCTCTGTAATGTCACTGTTATATGCCCGCTTCACATATTCGATATGCTCCCGCACCGTCAGTGCTTCAAACATTGCCGGAATCTCCGGTACATAGCCAAATATTTTCTTCGCTTCCAGGCTTCTTGCCTTCATTCCATTAATACCAACACCGCCTTCATAACGAAGGAGTCCTGCAATACTCTTTATAATGGTTGATTTTCCGGCACCATTTGGTCCAAGCAGGATACCGACCTGACCATCCTGCACCATAAAGCTGACATGGTCCACTGCTACATTCTTTCCATATTTCTTAGTAAGCTCTTGTACTTCTAACATTTTCACCCTCCAAAATTCACGAGAAACACTCTTTGTAAGCTTCCCGTATATACTGCGAGAAACACTCTTTTCAAAGTTCTCGTCCAACTAAAAAGCAGCCATATGTATTACTTAATTAATACAGTAATGCATATAGCTGTTTTTGTCAACCATTCATTTCTTAATTTTCTATTGTCATTTTCTGCAAGCAGCTACCGCAGGTAACTTCTGCGGGTAAATTTCCATCCGTTTAGTCTTCTGCTTTACTTACAATTTCATTCTTATTCTTATAAATAGAATGCGCCGGAACTACTCCACGTACCGGGGAAAGCGGATAAATATTGGTATGTGGTCCGATGACCGTTCCCGGATTCAATACGGAATTACAGCCGACCTCTACAAAATCTCCTAACATGGCACCGAATTTCTTGCGTCCGGTTTCCATCTTCTCATCAGCAGATTTTACTACCACCAGTGTCTTATCGGATTTTACATTGGATGTGATGGAACCTGCTCCCATGTGTGACTTGTATCCTAAAATAGAATCTCCCACATAATTATAGTGTGGTACCTGCACGGAATTAAAAAGAATAACATTCTTTAACTCGGTAGAATTGCCTACCACCGTTCCTTTTCCGACAATTGCATTACCACGAATAAATGCACAGTGTCGTATTTCAGCATTTTCATCAATAATTAAAGGACCATTTAAACATGCTGTCGGTGCCACGGCAGCGGATTTTGCCACCCAGATATCCTCACCCTTCTGTTCATAAACATCCGGATTCAATGTTTTTCCCAGTTCTTTGATATAATCTCCGATTCCGGCAAGTGCCTCCCACGGATAAGTAAATTGTGCAAGATAATCCTTTGCGATTGTCTCCTCTAATGTATACATATTACTGATTTTGCACTGTTCCATCTTTCTCTTCCTCTCTTTCTTCTTCTGGTTTCCGGTCAAAATCAAAACGGATTTCATCCTCTTCAAACTTCAGACAGGTATCAAATACATTTCCTGCTTTCGAAGTAAATCCGGTTATTTTTTTAGCGGTATATCCTTTTGTAAAAAGCTCTTCTAATACTTCTTCAGCCAGTTCCACCTTTGCTACATAGCGGTTCACCCGGAATCCGCAGTCACATTCATAGTACCACTGGCTTTTCTTTAACAATGCCCCACACTTTGGACATTTTACTTTTGTCTCTTCCGGTTTCGGACGCTCCGGAAAGTCAAATTCAATGCGTCCATCCTCGGTAAGCTTCAATGGTGCATCAAATTTCTTGCCATTCTTAGACTTAAATCCTGTTATAATTTCTGTCTTTCCTGTTAGTAAAAGTGCTTTCACCTGAGTTTCCTTTAATTTTACTCCAGCTATTTTACCGATTGAGAAACGGCAGCTGTCCTCTTTGTTTCTGTCATAATTGGCACAGCCATAGCCAAATGGCGTCTGCACAATATCACCCTGACACAGTGGACATTTTACATCTTTTACCTTCTTTGCTTCCACATGCTCAAAATCAAATTTCAGGACTTTCTTTCCATTCTCATCTTCGCCAAGCATCAGGCAGGCATCAAATTTCTTCTTATTCTTTGAAGTAAATCCACGAATCGTTCCGGTTCTTCCATTGGTCAGAAGCTCCTTCACCTGGGCGGTGTTTAAATCTTTCCCGGCTATTTTGCCAATGGCAAACCGGCAGCCAGCCTCATCTTCCGCTTTATAATTGGCACAGCCATAACCAAATGGCTTTATTTCTATTGCTCCGCCACACAACGGACAGCTTACGCCCTCTATGGTCTCCGGCTCATTCTGTGAAAAATCAAAGGTTATATTAGGTTTTCCTTCTTCATCCTTTGTCATCACAAGGCAGGCAGAAAACTTCTTCTTATTCTTCGAAGTAAATCCCTTTAAGACTCCGGTTCTGCCTTCGCTTAATAACTGCCTTACTTCTTCATCGTTAAGCTCTCTTCCGGCGATGGCACCAATAGCAAAACGGCAGCCACTGCCATCTTTATTATAATTCGAGCAGCCATAACCAAAAGGTGTAGTCTCAATCTCACCGCCACAGACCGGACAGGTTGCTCCGATTTTAACCTTTGCCTTCATATCTTTGGCATTGCTGCCAGCCAATGGCCGGATCTGCCCGGCAATCTGGCTGGTGAGATTCTCATTTATCATGGAAACTGTTTCTTTCCGGATAAATTCTTCTAACTTCTCCCGGTAATCTTCCATCGGAACGGTTCCCTGGGTAATGCCATCCAGGCCCTTTTCCCAGGAAGCGGTCATCTTGGGATTCAAAAGTGCCGGAACAGTCATATTCACCACTTCATAAACCATCTCGCCTAAGGCTTCCGGCGTCAGCACCTGTGTTTTCTTATTCAAAGCAAGATAGCCGATACGCACCAGCTTCTTGATGATTTCTGCCCTTGTAGCAGAGGTTCCAATTCCGGAGCCTTTAATCTGTTCTCTTAATTCCTCTTCCTCGATTAACTGTCCCGCATTTTCCATGGCAAGCACCATGGAGCCTGAAGTATAACGCTTTGGCGGAGAAGTCTTTCCCTCTTTTACCAGAAATTCTTTTACTTCTGCGGTATCTCCTTCTTTGAGACTATCTGCAAGTTTTAGTAATGCTGCGCTGTTCTTCGGATTGTTTTCTTCTCCGTCACCATCTTCCTTTTCCCGTTTTTCTTTGGTATCCGGTCTTCCGGCAATTTCAAGATATCCGGGAACCTTTAATACTTTTGCTCCGGCAAAGAAAGATTCCTTTTCAATTCCGATGGTCAGCTTTACCGTCTGATACTGTGCCGGCGGATAGAAAATACTTAAGAAACGCCGCACGATCAGTTCGTAGACCCGCTTCTGCAATTCCGTCAGCGACTTATATTCATTGACCTGTCCGGTTGGAACAATAGCATAATGGTCTGTAATCTTACTGTCATCGGTATAACTGCTCTTTCCGATATTTTTATATAAACCATGCTCCACAATATTTTGCACAAAGGGAGCAACCGGCTCAAAGGAACGGAGTCCTCTGATATTCTTACTGATTTCTTTTGCAACGGCAGAAGATAACACTCTGGCATCCGTTCTCGGATAAGTAGTCAGCTTTCTTTCATATAAGTCCTGTGCTACCTGCAGCGTCTCGTCCGGGCTGATTTTAAACCTTTTCGAGCACTCTGCCTGAAGCTCCGCCAGGTTAAATAAAAGCGGTGCACGTTTCTTTGAAATTCCTTTATCTACTGTTTTTACAATCGCTGTTTTATTAGTTAAATCTTCAATTAATTTTTCTGCATGTACTTTTTCTTTGAATCCATTCTCTTTATAAAGCAACGGAGATGCATAATAAGAAGAACCTTCTACCGCTTTCCATTCACCTTCTATCTCTGCATCAAAGAAATTTCCTACCACCCGGTAAAATGGTGTCTCTACAAAATTACGGATTTCCCGCTCTCGGATTACAACCATGCCAAGTACACAGGTCATGACACGGCCAACTGCAATTGCAGTATAGGACTTGGTTCCTGCAGCATCATTTAAAAGATTTCCATATTTTACAGACATGACACGGGAAAAATTAATTCCCATGGCATAGTCTTCAATGGTACGCATAATCCCGGAATTAGCAAGATTATCATAATCCGACATTGGTCTTGCTTCAGCAATTCCTCTTTTAATTTCTTCCTCCGTCTGCGAATCTATCCATACCCGCAGCTCTTTCATACCTTCACGGACTCCACCGAACCGCCGGATATTCTCTTCAATGGTCTGTCCTTCTTTTCCGGCATCGCCTGCCCAGTAAACGGTATCAATATCTTCCCGGTGTAAAAGCTTATGTACGATGTCATACTGTTTGCTTACAGATGGTATGACATTATATTTATAATCTTTCGGAAGAAATGGAAGGTCTTCTAACTTCCACTTCTTATATTTTATATCATATTCTTCCGGATATACCATTTCCACCAGATGACCAACACACCAGGTAATGGCATAGTGACTGTCTTCGATATATCCGTCATTTCTGCCGGATACGCCAAGAATTCGTGCAAATTCCCGGGCAACACTTGGTTTCTCCGTGATAATTAACGACTTACCCAACCGTTATTTCCTCCAATTTCTGTGCCTTTTCTATTATTATGTCTTTTTATCATTTTGACTTTTTATCATTTTTTGACTTTTCCGGCACTTTATAATTCCTTCATATCGATCAGGACAAATCTTTTATCTTCTTCTGCCATCTGCTTTAAATCCTCTGCAAATTCCCGTGCGGAAAACATATAAAGATATTTTGCAGAAATTTTTGCCTGCTTCAGATTATCAAGCAATGCTTCACCTGCCGTGCGGGTCATATAAGGCTCTGACCAGTTACAGATTCCGACAATACTCTCACGGACACTGTTCTGGGCGACAATATCGATATTGCCCTTCTTTCCAACCCAGGTTCCAATCCGGTGAATGTCAATCGGAAGTTTACCAATACGATTTAATAAAGTCAGATATTCCCGGCAGACCTTGACAAAATAACGGTTCATATAGTCATCTAAATCTTTTTCAATATAAGTATCATAAAATTCTTCCGGTGCCATCATATATAAGTCCGATAAATGTGGATAGACAAAACGGAACCAGAAATTCACATAAGTATTGGCAATGCGGTAAACACCCTTTTTCGTATTCTCCCAGCCACCGGTATCAAAGGAAACCACCTTTTCTACCACATCAAATGCCATCAGATTCTTCATGTAGACACTGATTTTTGCTCTGGAGAAGCCTGTCTTTAAAAAGAGGTCATTCAGCTTATTATTTCCCGAAGCCAATGCTGCAAGTATTGTATTATATACAGAAAGTTCTCTTAATTCAATGCTGATATAATTTTCTGCCTCATGGAACAGGAAGCCATCCGGAGACAAAATATGCCGACAGACATTTTCCTTAATACTCTTTTTGGAGTTCCAGCGTGCAAGATAACCCGGCACACCTCCAATAATTCCATAGACCTGCACTGCCTGACTGGTTCCATATTCCGGGAAATGTCGAACCACATCAAGAAATGTCGCATCCTCCATGCGGATGGCTGCGTCTACCTTTTTTAAGTATTCACCATATTTTTCTCTACAGTCTTCCTCTACCCATACCAGTGAAGAGCTGGTCAGAATAATCATAACAGGACCCGGATATAATTTCTTTGCTTTCAGTTTCAGAATGCTGTTCATAAAGCCGACATCTTTTCTGGCAATATACTGGAATTCATCAATAACAACCACAAGCTTGGTCGGGTCTCCACTCTTGATGCGGTTAAAGAATTCATCATAACTATAGCGTGTCAGACGAATCCCGTATTTTGCTTCCACTTCCTGCCCCATCTGTAAAACCTGCTCCCTTTCGGATGCCTGTCTGGCGCGATAGTAAAAAAACTTTTTCTCCTTACAGAATTCTTTTATTAACTGCTCTTTCTGGCAGTTATCTCTTCCATATAAAAGAACAATCTGATTGCCGGACTGTCCATATACCTCTTCTAATTTCTTTAATTCGGATGTCTGAATCATCATTGGTAATATCCTCCAAAATTTCTAATTTTAAGAAGTCACTCTAACAAAAATAATATCACATTTTAATTTTTCTATCAACGCCAAAACGATAAAAAAGAATGTGCCTTGGCACATTCTTTTCTATCTTCATTTTGTTACATATTTTGCTGCTTATTTTGCGGTAATGTAACCCTGTGCTTTTAAAAGTTCTGCGCAAAGAACAGCTCCGCCAGCCGCACCACGTACGGTATTGTGGGATAATCCTACGAATTTCCAATCATATACGGTGTCCTCACGAAGACGTCCAACACTGATTCCCATACCGTTTTCATAGTTAACATCCATAGAAACCTGTGGTCTGTTGTCTTCTTCTAAGTACTGGATAAACTGCTTTGGTGCACTTGGAAGATTTAATTCCTGTGGAACACCCTTGAAGTTTACTAATTTTTCGATTAACTGCTCTTTTGTAGGGTTCTTTTTGAACTTAACAAATACAGCTGCTGTATGTCCGTTTAATACCGGAACACGGATACACTGGCAGGTAATAACCGGTGATGTAGCCGGTACAATGACACCATCTTTGATTTCACCCCAGATACGAAGCGGCTCTTTTTCAGATTTTTCTTCCTCTCCACCGATGTATGGGATAATATTTCCAACCATTTCCGGCCAGTCCTTAAAGGTTTTTCCGGCACCGGAAATTGCCTGATAGGTAGTTGCTACTACTTCATATGGTTCAAACTCTTTCCATGCTGTAAGAACAGGAGCATAACTCTGGATGGAGCAGTTTGGTTTTACTGCAACGAATCCTCTCTTGGTTCCCAGTCTCTTGCGCTGGAATTCGATTACTTTCATATGTTCCGGATTGATTTCAGGTACTACCATAGGAACATCCGGTGTCCATCTGTGTGCACTGTTGTTAGAAACAACAGGAGTCTCTGTCTTAGCATATGCTTCTTCAATTGCTTTGATTTCATCTTTGGTCATATCTACGGCACTGAATACGAAATCAACTTCTGCTGCAACATTTTCTACTTCATTTACATTCTTTACTACAATATTTTTAACGGCTTCCGGCATTGGAGTATCCATTTTCCAACGATCTCCAACTGCTTCTGCATAGGTCTTTCCTGCACTTCTTGGGCTTGCTGCAATTGTAGTTACCTCAAACCATGGATGATTCTCCAGAAGAGAGATAAATCTCTGACCTACCATTCCTGTTCCACCTAAAATACCGACTTTTAATTTGCTGCTCATTTCTTTTTCTCCTCACGTTTTTATGTTCGTCTATCGCGAACAGTTGTCTTTCTGATAAATATACTATCCTATTTATGCAAAAAATGCAATTCACAATTTATCAAAAATTACTAAGTGAATTGCATTTTTCTTATACATATGTACCAATTTTTCAAAATAAGCTACTTATTTTCTACGCCTCTTCCGGCAGATTCAACTCATCCTGCCAGTCCTTTGACAGATATTCCTTATGCAATGCAATGACTTTTTCCATTGCGTCTTTACCAGGCGCACCAACAGTCAGACGTTTATTAACACAGGTTTCCATGGAAATTGCTTCATAAATATCCTCTTCAAATACCGGGCAGATTGCCTTTAACTCATCCAGTGACATATCATCAATGGCAATCTTCTTATCCAGACAATAAAGCACGATTCTTCCTACAATACCGTGGGCATCACGGAAAGGAACGCCATGATTTACCAGATAATCTGCTGCATCTGTCGCATTGGTAAATCCCTTGTTGGCACTGTCATGCATTTTTTCTTTATTGAATTTCATAGTTGCGAGCATACCGTTAAAGAGTGCCAGACAACCTTTTACAGTATCCATGGCATCAAAGGAAAGCTCCTTGTCTTCCTGCATATCTTTATTATACGCAAGGGGAATTCCCTTCATTGTAGTAAGCAATGACATCAGTGCACCATACACTCTTCCGGTCTTTCCACGTACCAATTCTGCAATATCCGGATTTTTCTTCTGTGGCATAATGCTGCTTCCGGTGCTGTATGCATCGTCAATCTCTACAAACTGATATTCATTGGAATTCCAGATGATAACTTCTTCTGAGAAACGGCTTAAATGCATCATAATCGTAGATAATGCAGATAAAAATTCGATTAAATAGTCACGGTCTGATACACCATCCATACTGTTTAAGGTTGGTCCATAGAAACCAAGTAATTCTGCGGTATATTCACGGTCTAATGGATAAGTAGTTCCTGCCAGGGCACCGGAACCTAACGGACAGTAATTCATTCTCTGAAAAATATCCTGCAGGCGGAGTCTGTCACGGCGGAACATCTCAAAATAAGCTCCCATATGATGTGCCAGTGTAATCGGCTGTGCTTTCTGAAGATGGGTAAATCCCGGCATAATCGTCTCGGTATTTTCTTCCATAATCTTAAGAATGGTCTCAAGAAGTTCTTTTACCAGCTTGTCAGTATGCAATACTTCCTGTCTGGTATAAAGACGCATGTCCAGTGCAACCTGATCATTTCTGCTTCGTCCGGTATGTAATTTCTTACCGGTATCTCCCAGACGGTCAATGAGCTTTGCCTCTACAAAGCTGTGAATGTCTTCGTATTCATCGGTAATAATAAGCTTTCCTTCTTCTACTTCTTTTAAGATTTCTTTTAAACAGTCTACAATATCCTGCATTTCTTTCTCTGTTAAAATGCCCTGTTTTCCAAGCATTTTCACATGTGCAATGCTGCCTTCCATATCCTGTTTATAGAATTTCTGATCAAATGATATAGACGCATTAAAATTGTAAACGAGCTTGTCTGTCTCTTTGGTAAAGCGTCCGCCCCATAACTGTGCCACTCTTTTATCCTCTCTTTCCATACGGATGTCCGTACTTATTCTAAACAAAAATCCATAACTAACTTCTGAAAGTATACCTTATTTTTCATAAAATGACAACCAGAAGAAATCACTCCTGTACTGTCTGCTCACTTTCCTGCGCCGCACGTTCTCTTTTCTGTTCTTCCCGCTCCCGCTTCGAAAATACACAGCCACAATAATCCTGCCGGTACATGCCATACTCTGCCGAAATTATGGTAGAACGCTTATAGCCATCCCGTTTCTTAAAATCCGAATATAAATAGGGAATACCATATTCTTCTGCCAGCATTCCGCCAATCTCATTTAACTTTGCAGCATTCTTCATGGGACTGATAGACAGCGTTGTCGTAAAATAATCACAATTTAATTTTTTCGCATACTCTGCCGCTTCCCGCAGTCTTAATTCATAGCAGCGGAAACACCGTTCGCCACCCTCCCGGATATTTTCATAACCTTTTACTGTTTCATAAAAACGCTCCGGTTCAAAGTTTCCTTCCACAAAGGTGACAGGATATTTCGTCGGAAATTCTTTAATAAAGCGTTTCTGCTCCACTGCTCTGTGATAATATTCATCCTCCGGATAAATATTGGGATTATAATACAACACCGTAATATAAAAATAGTTGGAAAGATACTCTAATACATAAGAACTGCAGGGTGCACAGCAGCTATGAAGCAAAAGTTTCGGAACTTCTCCTCTTTCTTCTAATCCGGCAATCGTTTCATCTAATATTTTCTGGTAATTTTCTTTCATCGCATTTACCTTTCCCATTCTAAACTTCTGTCAATTCTGTTCCTATTATAATCTATCCTTTTCTTCTGTCAATCCGGGTGACCAATCTCATTTTTTCACATATATTATCCTATAAACTTCTATCAGGTGAATACCATGTGCTCCATCCTTGAATTGTCCAATATAGATTATATTTATCATACGAAAGAGGGCGAAACCAAGGCTCTGTCCAATATCAGCTTTACTTTATCTAACGGAGAATTTGTTGCTATTGTAGGTCCCAGTGGATGTGGCAAATCAACACTTTTATCCCTTATCTGCGGTCTCCTTGTCCCATCCGGCGGCAGCATTTCCTTCATGGGACACCCCCTGCAGTCAAAGGATATCTTAAATATGGGATACATGCTTCAGAAAGACCATCTCTTAGAGTGGCGTACCATCGCATCCAATGTCCAATTAGGGCTGGAAATCCAGCACAAAATGACACCGGAAAATCTTGCTTATGCCAGCCGGCTGTTAGAAACTTATGGACTTGCCGATTTTGCTGCAAAACGTCCTTCTGAGCTTTCCGGCGGCATGCGGCAGCGGGCTGCCCTGATTCGTACCCTGGTACTTCGCCCGGAGTTGCTTCTCTTAGATGAACCCTTCTCGGCATTAGATTATCAGACCCGCCTTAATGTCAGCAATGACATCGGTACCATTCTGCGGCAGGAACATAAAACCGCCATTCTTGTAACCCATGATTTATCCGAAGCAATTTCCATGGGAGACCGTGTTATTGTCTTAAGCCACCGGCCGGGCACAATCCGCTCCATTATACCCATATCTTTTGATCCTGGTCTTACGCCTTTAGAGAAACGGAATGACAGCCATTTTAAATCCTATTTTAACTTAATATGGAAGGAATTTAATCAAAATGAATAACCCATCCTCTGCACAGCTTATGTACTTACGGCAATGCCGCAGGCATCAGCTTAAAATAAAAATCTTTCGCGTTCTGATTCTTGTTGTCTTTTTATTACAATGGGAGCTTTGTGCCAGATATGGAAAAATCGACCCCTTTATTTTCAGCAGTCCCACCAGACTTATCATCTGCTTCTACCAGATGATTACCGGTCAGAAGCTCCTTTATCACATTGGAATCACCCTGTTTGAAACCTTAAGCAGCTTTTTCTTTGTTATTATTTTAACATTACTGATTGCTGCAATCCTCTGGTTTTCCAAAACCTTATCCGAAACCTTAGAGCCTTATCTTGTGGTTTTAAATTCCCTGCCAAAATCTGCGCTGGCTCCGCTGCTGATTGTATGGCTGGGAGGCAATTACAAGACCATTATCATCACCGGTATGTCCGTAGCTATCTTTGGCTCTATTCTGAGTCTTTACACTGCTTTTTGTGATATGGATAAAGAAAAGATTCTTCTGATAAAGACATTAGGCGGCACCCGTAATGATGTCATGTTTAAAATTATGCTGCCGGGCTGTATTCCCACCCTGCTTTCTATTATGAAAGTCAACATCGGTCTTTGTCTGGTTGGTGTTATCATCGGTGAATTTATTGCAGCAAAAAAAGGCTTAGGCTATCTTATTATTTATGGCAGCCAGGTTTTTAAATTAGACTGGGTCATCTTATCAATTCTGATTCTCTGTCTCATTGCCATGCTGCTCTATCAGCTGATTGGAAGTTTTGAGAAGCTCTGCTTAAAGAGGAACTAAAGAAAGGCGGTATGAATTGCACCTGCTCTTCATACTGCCTTTCTCTTTCTTACTTTACAGGAAATTGCTTATGAATTTTTATGCTTCTTCGATTTCTTCAAAGTCACAGTAATCTGCTCCTGCTTCAGAAGCAAACTTAAAACTTACTTTCTCGCCCTGATATTCCACGGTAAAATCACCTTCCATATCAAGGAAAGAATGTGCCTGGGCTATATTATCCAAGAATTCTGCCATATCTGCCGGAAAGTCTTTTGCATCTGCCTCTACGCTGCACTCTTCTTCTAAGATTTCCTGCTCCACAAAGAGACGCAGGGTAAAATCATCCAAATCACTTTCATCATCAAAGTCTACACCCTGAAAATAATGATTGCCGCAATTTTTAAATAAGTTCTTTACATAAGAGGTACTGGATAAAATTCTCGACTGGGATACATCCTCTGCCTCAAGATAAATATGATAGGTTATCTTCACCTGATTTTCTGCCATGGTATCTTACCTTCCTTCTTCTGCCTTAATCTGCTCTAAGAACAGCATTTCTAATTTATAATCCCGGTCCGGTTCCAACTTTTCCATATTCTTCTTTGGAATGAAGCCGCCAGCCATTGCCGGATGTCCGCCACCGTTTCCATAATCTGCTAATGCCTTTGCTACAACTCTTCCGGCATCTACATGATTGAATGCACTCCGGACAGAAAACTTAATGCCATCAGAACGGATTGCATAAATCACGGAAATATTAACTACATCAAGAGATAAAATAAAGTCTGAAATAATTGCAATCAGCGCATCCGGACAATCAAACGGAATCGATGCAAATCCCACATCATCATAAATGTGGATATTATCGATTGCTGCACCATATGCCTTTAAATCAGAAAACTCCATTACATTTACATACATGGATTTTAACTCTTCCACATCTGCCATTGGATAGATGTATGCAAACATATCCACATCAAGCTTTGTTGTACCACGAACAAAGTCATCCGTATCCATCTTGATGCCATATGCCAGTGCTGCCGCCACATCCCGGCTCATTGGTGTATTGGTAAGATAAAAATACTCTGCAATCATTGTGGCACAGGCTCCTACACGGCGCACATCTTTATAAGCATATTCACAGGCAATTACTGTCGGATGATGGTCAATACATGCCACCTCATCCCCGATAAAATCGGTCAGATTCGTATTATATTTCTGGGAGTCTACGGTAACAATATAGTCCTCTTTCTTCATATCATCCAAATCTTCTTTAGACAAAATATCAATATGAAATGTATCAAACATCTTTCTTGTACTCAGGCGTTCAATCTTGCCATCATAACAGATATCTGCTTTAATCCCATGGTAATTTAAAAAATGCTGTAAGCCAAAGGCACTGGCAATCGCATCCGGATCTGGAAAATTATGTGTCTGAATATAAGTTCTGTGTCCTCTTAATAACTCTACTAATTGTAAGGGATCCATGTTTTATCTCCTGGTATGATTTCTTCTTATTTTAATATAGAAAGCGGATTATTTTCCTTCTGGAATTTTAAGGCAAACAAAGCTGCCCCATAGCATAAAATTCCAATCAGCATAAATATCACTTTACCGGAAATTATTCCAACGACAATCTCTGCTGCTGCAACAATTCCATGCAGCCAGACAGGAAGGTTATGCAGACATGCAGCAAGTCCCGCTTCAATCAACACTACAATACATACGCTCACTACCGGCATCTTCCATACCAGTATACCCAGAACAATTTCCAATACGGCAAAAACCACAAATACACATAACATAATCAGCGCGCTGTTTTCCTTTAATTCTGCAATCGTAAACTGACTGTTCTTCTTTGCATAATTTTTCTTTGCGCTGTTGATTTTCTTCTTCATATTCTTCTTACTGTCCTCAGTTTTCTTTCCCCCTGAAACAAATTCCTTCACTTCCATGAAAAAAACTTCCTCCTTGTAATGATTTCCCTTTTCATAAGCCGGTTCATCTTTCTCCGGTTCTTACACATCTACGCCCATTATACCAAGTAACCATTGAAAGAACAACTTTTTTCAAAAAAACATTGCAAATTTATTTTTTTCTATATATAATATTATAGTATGATTTTAATAAACAAAGGGTTGTCTGAGAAAAATATTTTATTTCGCATATAACCAGATTATTCTGCTTCCGTGGCTCAGTTGGTAGAGCGGCGCATTCGTAATGCGTAGGTCAGGGGTTCGAGTCCCCTCGGGAGCTTTTTTTGTTGTCTAAAAATAATCTAAAAATAGTATTGACATTTCTCTTTCAATTTCTCATAATACTCCTTAGTGAGTTTATTATTATTAAACTTCAAATACATTATTAGCTTCATTTTGTAAAAACTATGTAAAATCACTTTTCATGGAAAGGAAGTACAAAATGGATATTGGAAATAAAATCAAGGAGTTGCGGATTCTCTACGGTCTCACCCAGCAGGAACTGGCTGACCGTCTGGAATTATCCAAAGGATTTATCTCCCAGTTAGAGCGTAATCTTACATCTCCTTCCGTGGGTACACTTTTAGATATTATCCAGTGTCTCGGCACTACGCCGGCAGAATTTTTTGCAGATGATGAACCTGCACAGCTTGTCTTTAAAAATGAAGATTATTTTGAAAAAGAAGATGCGGAACACAGGAGCTTAATCGAATGGATGGTTCCCGGTGCCCAGAAAGATATGATGGAACCGGTACGGCTGACGCTGAAGCCCGGCGGCACATCAGACATCTATCTTCCACATGAGGGAGAAGAATTCGGCTATGTACTTAAGGGCTCCATTAAAATCATATATGGTACCCGCACTTATACTGCAAGACAGGGGGAGTCTTTTTATCTTAAGTCCAATAAAAAGCACCATATCGAAAATACCGGCAGGAAAGATGCCGTTCTTATCTGGGTTACAAACCCGCCAAGTTTTTAGGAGGTTATGATGGGCAAGAAATTAATACAATTAGAAAATATTACCAAAACTTATGACGGAAATATGATTTTGGATGACTTCAATCTTTATGTAAAGGAAAACGAATTCTTAACACTGCTGGGACCTTCCGGCTGTGGAAAGACTACTACCCTGCGTCTTATCGGTGGTTTTGAGACACCGGACACCGGACGTATTATTTTTGATGGAAAAGATATTACTTCTCTTCCGCCAAATGAGCGTAAATTAAATACCGTATTCCAGAAATACGCACTTTTTACCCATATGAGCATTGCAGATAATATTGCTTTTGGTTTAAAAATCAGCAAAAAAAGCAAGGCTTATATTCAGGATAAAATCAAATATGCCTTAAAGCTTGTAAACTTAGACGGTTATGAAAACCGCAGCATTGATTCCTTAAGCGGTGGCCAGCAGCAGCGTATCGCCATTGCCCGTGCCATTGTAAATGAACCAAAGGTACTCCTTTTAGACGAGCCTTTGGGCGCACTGGATTTAAAAATGCGTCAGGACATGCAGTACGAACTGATTCGTCTGAAAAATGAACTTGGCATTACTTTTATCTATGTTACCCACGACCAGGAAGAAGCCCTTACCATGTCAGACACCATTGCTGTCATGAATCAGGGCTATATCCAGCAGATTGGTACTCCGGAAGATATTTATAATGAGCCGGAAAATGCATTCGTTGCCGACTTTATCGGAGACAGCAATATCATTGACGGTGTCATGATTGAGGATAAATTAGTCAGCTTCTTAGGCATCAAGCACGAATGTGTCGACACCGGTTTTGGTAATAATAAACCGGTAGACGTAGTCATCCGCCCGGAAGATATTGATATTGTAGAAGCCGGCACCGGTTTTATGGATGGTGATATTACTTCTGTTATCTTCAAGGGTGTCCACTATGAAATCGAAATTATGGCCGGCGGCTATGAATGGCTTGTTCATACCACCAAATATTTTGAAACCGGAAGCCATGTAGGAATGAAGGTAATTCCTTTCAATATCCAGATTATGCATAAACCGGAATCCAGTGACGAAAAGGCGGTGGAACTCGATGCATAATACCAGAAAAAGACTTTTAGCCGGACCTTATCTGGTCTGGATTATTGGATTTACTGTACTTCCGATTCTGATGATATTATATTACGCATTCACCAACAGTGACGGTGGTTTTACCTGGGCAAATATTGCTGCAATTGCAGACCCGGTACATATAAAAGCACTCCTGCTTTCCTTGAAGCTTGGTATCTTATGTACGGTTGTCTGTCTCCTGCTCTCCTACCCGCTTGCCATGATATTAAACAGTCTTCATATCAAGCATCAGAGCTTTGTGGTATTTATCTTCGTCCTGCCAATGTGGATGAATTTTATGCTGCGTATTTTAGCATGGCAGATGTTGCTTTCCAATAATGGAATTATCAATGGATTCCTTTCCATTTTTGGCATCCCGAAGCTTCATATGTTAAATACACAGGGAGCCGTTGTATTTGGCATGATTTATGATTTTCTTCCATTTATGATTATGCCGATTTACAATTCCATAGTACGTATCCGCAAGGAAACAATAGATGCGGCAAGGGATTTAGGTGCCAACAGTTTTATCACCTTCTTCCGTATCATTCTGCCGCTTACTGTGCCTGGAATTGTCAGTGGAATTATTATGGTATTCGTACCGGCACTTACCTCCTTTGTTATTTCAGACCTTTTAGGCGGAGGTAAAGTACTTCTCATTGGAAATGTTATTGAGCAGTCCTTCATGCAGGGTTCCTACTGGAATTTAGGTTCCGGACTTTCCATTGTACTTATGCTTTTTGTATTAATCAGTATGGCATTCATGAATCGTGCCGGTGAATCAGGAGGGCATGCAGTATGGTAAAGAAAAGTTTATCAAGAATTTATCTTGCAATTATTTTCCTGTTTCTGTATCTTCCGATTGGAGTTCTGATTGTACTTTCCTTCAACAACTCCCTCTCCCGTGTAAAATGGGGCGGATTTACGACAGAATGGTATCGCAATCTTGTTTCTGACCCGACTATTATGAATGCCTTTTATACCACGATTCTGATTACCGTTGCATCTTCTGTGATTGCTACAATAATCGGAACCATGGCAGCAATCGGAATCAGTGCCATGCGGAAAAGGAACCGTCAGATTATGCTTGGTGCAACTAACATTCCACTTCTGAATGCAGATATTGTAACCGGTATTTCCCTGATGCTGCTTTTTGTCCGCTTTACAGCGCTTGGAACATCAACCGTATTGATTGCACATATTACCTTTGACATTCCATATGTCATTTTAAATGTACTTCCTAAGCTTTCCAACACCTCCTCCCATACCTATGAAGCTGCCAGAGACTTAGGCGCAACACCACTTTATGCATTTTTCAAAATTGTATGGCCGGATATCAAGCCTGGTGTATTCTCCGGTTTTCTGATGGCTGTGACAATGTCCTTAGACGATTTTTCCATCACCTACTTTACCAAAGGTGCCGGTGTCAACACATTGTCTACCATGATTTATACCCAGCTGCGTAAAGGTATTATTCCGGAAATGTATGCACTGTCTACGATTTTATTCTTCCTTGCTCTGGTACTTCTTCTGATTATGAATTACCGCAGTGTCAAGGATGCGAAAGGAAGGTCTTAAGAAATGAAGAAATTCTTATTTTCATTTATGCTTATTGCTGGTCTCCTTACTCTTTCCGGCTGTGGACAAAAAGAGGATGAAAATGCACTTGTTATTTTAAATTATGGAAAATATATAGAGCCGGATGTTATCCAGCAATTTGAAAAAGAAACCGGTATTACCATCAAATACGAAGAATATGAAAGTCCGGAGGAAATGTATACCAAATATAAGGCGGGTTCCATCAAATACGATTTAATCTGTACCTCCGACTATATGATCCAGAAGCTTATCAATGAAGGTGAAGTCTTAGAAATGGATTATGATAATATTCCACTTTACGAAAACATCGACCCGACCTATGTGGAATTTTCCAAGGCCTTTGACCCGGAAACGAAATACACACTACCTTATTTCTTCGGCACACTGGGTATTCTCTACAATAAAACCATGGTAGATGAAGCTGATATGGACAGCTGGAATGTTCTCTGGAATCCGAAATATAAGGGACAGATTATCATGGAAAATTCCGTCCGCGATACCTTCGTTCCTGCACTCCGGCTTTTGGACTATTCCATCAATACTACGGATGAAGATGAATTAAACGAAGCACTTTCCATGCTTTGTGACCAGAAAGATTTAGTCTACTCCTATCTGGTAGATTCTTCTGCCGATGAAATGATTGCCGGAAATGCTGCAATGGCTCTTATTTATTCCGGAGAGGCTGCCTATGCACAGGATTATAATGATGATCTTGATTATGTGGTTCCGAAAGAAGGTTCTAATATGTGGATGGACTCCTGGTTCATTCCTAAAACCTGCCAGCATAAGGATGCTGCAGAACAGTTTTTAAATTATCTCTGTCGTGAAGATATCGGTATGGAAAACTTTGACTATGTCTGGTATGCTACACCAAACACCGCTGTTTATGACGAACTGGATGAAGAAGTTCAGGAAAGTACTACTATTTTTTCTGATCAGGAAACTTTAGAAAACTGTGAAATTTTTAACAGTCTTGATGTCCCTGCTACAGAAACTTATGATTATCTATGGAAGAAATTAAAATCTTACTAAAATTTTCTGGTCTATAAAAGATTAGAAAATTTTTAGAAAAATTTCATATTACCTTTCTTGTTATTCAAGACACAAGATGATATATTGAAAGTCCATTGGAATAATCCATGGACTTTCTTTTCTATTTATTCATTTTTACCATTTCTAACCAGGAGGTCTTTATGACATATCAACAATTTCTTACTGAAATTCAGTTACAAATTCATTCTCTGTTTGATACAGATGTTACGATTCAGCTGCATAAAATCCAAAAAAATAATGGCGTTACTTTGGATGGACTCACTATTCTGCAAAAGGGCTGCAACATTTCTCCCACTATTTATCTCAATGATTATTACAAAGAATATCAGGCAGGAAAAAGCATACATAACATTATTTTACATATCCGGGAAATTTACCGGGCTTACCGTCCCAGCAGCTCTGTCGATGTAGCATTCTTTACTAATTTTGAAAATGTACGGCACCGCATCCTCTTTAAACTGATTCACTATCAGAAAAATGAGGAACTCCTCAAAGAAATCCCTCATTTTCGTTATCTTGATTTTGCAGTTGTTTTCTATTGTCTTTTATCTAGCTCAAGTCAGGGAAACGCCACTATTCTGATTCGTTCCACTCATCTTTCCTACTGGAACGTCTCCGCAGATGCGTTATATTCTTATGCCTTAGAGAATACACCGGCACAGCTTCCTGCTGATTTTGAACCATTAATGCCATTACTCAATAAGCTTATGCCAATGCCCTTTCCTGCAGATAGCATGGAAGAAGAATCCGAAACACCGCTTTATGTATTAACCAATAAAGCCAGACTCTATGGTGCTTCCTGCATTCTCTATCCAAATCTTTTAGATTCCATTGCAGATAAGCTCACATGTGACTTCTATCTGATTCCAAGCAGTATTCATGAATTTCTGATTCTTCCTGTTCTGCCCGGAACCTGTATACAGGATTTAAATGCTATGATTCATGAAGTAAATTCCACTCAGGTTGAGGAAGAAGAAATCTTATCCGATCACGCTTATTTCTATTCCCGTTCCGAAAAGCTTCTTACTTCTATGCCAGAAGAACGGACTACAATTTAGCATATAATTTTTCATATTCCTTTGCAGAACTGGACCAGGAGAAATTCTGCTCCATGCCACGTCTTGCGATATCCAGCCACCCGGTCCGGTTCTCATGGAATACCTGATATGCATAAAGAAGACTGTCACGCATTTCATGAGCATTATAATTGGAAAAAGTAAAACCGGTTCCGGTATGCTGATACTCATTATATGGCTCTACGGTATCCTTTAAGCCACCGGTCTCGCGAACCACAGGTACTGTTCCATAACGAAGACTCATCAACTGGCTCAGACCGCAGGGTTCAAATAAAGATGGCATCAAAAAAGCATCTGATGCTGCATAAATTCTATGCGCAGCTTCTTCGGAATACATAATATTTGCCTTCAGTCTGTCCGGATACCTGCTCTCATAATAGCGGAACATATTCTCATAACGTTCCTCTCCGGTTCCTAAGGCAACAATCGTAAATTTACCGGAAGAAAGCAGTTCATCCATCATATAATCTACCAGTGCCAATCCCTTCTGCTCTGTCATTCTTGAAACAATTCCAACTAACATCACATCATCCGAATACGGAAGATTCATATCCTTTAAAAGTGCCTGCTTGTTTTTCCGCTTGCCCTCTTCTAAATCATTGGCATCATATAAATAAGCAATCTTTGGATCCGCTTTCGGATTATATTCATTATAATCGATTCCATTAATAATACCGCTTAATTTATAGCTGTTACTGCGAATGAGACCATCCAAGCCTTCGCCACCATCCGGAGTTGTTATCTCATAAGCATATGTAGGACTTACCGTTGTTATAGCATCCGCATATACAATACCACCCTTCAGATAATTTCCCTCTCCATACGACTCTAATTTGTCCGGTGTAAAAAGAGCATCCGGCAATCCGGTAATATCTTTTACTGCCTTTAGATTCCAGCGCCCCTGGAACTGTAGATTGTGTATCGTAAATACCGTTTTCATATTCTGGTAAAATACATTTTTCTTATAGATATTCTCCAGATATACCGGAACCAGTCCCGTCTGCCAGTCATGGCAATGAATAATATCCGGCTGGTAATTCATATGCGGCAATGCTTCTAATACTGCCTTTGAGAAAAATGCAAATTTTTCTACATCTTCGTAAATATTATTATATGGTCTTTCTCCCGCAAAATAGAATTCATTATCAATAAAATAATACTGGATTCCATCTTCCTTTGCCTCCAGTATTCCTACATATTGTTTTCGCCAGCCAAGGTCTACATAAAAATGCAATATATGATGCATTTTCTTACGCATATCCTCACGGATACACATATACTTCGGCAGCATGACGCTGACTTCATATTCATTTTTTGAAAAATATTTTGGCAGTGAACCTGCAACGTCTGCAAGGCCGCCTGTTTTGATAAATGGAACTGCCTCTGATGTAACAAATAATACCCGCTTCATTTCTGTTACCCCCAAATCTGATACCCTTTTTACAAATACGCAGTGCATCTCGAAAACCCTTGGTTTTCTCGATGTACGGGCATTCGCCCTATTTACGCTCACACTCGCAAATCCGCTGCGCTTTCTTTCGCAGTGCATCTTCGAAAACCTTTGGTTTTCTCGATGTACGGGCATTCGCCCTATCAGCCAACAGAAATACGCGATACTTTGTGCAAGCACAGTATCGCGTATTTCTGTCGGCTGCACTGCTCATTGCTTACGCTCATTATACCACGTTATGGGGGAGCAGAAAATACCTAAAATGTCTGATTCAGATACCATATTTTGCTGCCGTTTTTGTAGAAACCACCCTTTTAATACGCTTTATATTCCAGGCGGATTCTGTCTGCAATCAGTGCTATAAATTCTGAATTCGTCGGTTTACCTTTTCCATTGTTTATCGTATACCCAAACAGCTCATCAATCGTGTCCATTTTGCCACGGCTCCATGCCACCTCTATTGCGTGGCGGATAGCACGTTCTACGCGGCTGGCTGTTGTCTGATATTTTTTTGCGATTGTCGGATAAAGTATTTTTGTAATGGAATTAAGCATTTCAATATCATTTACCGACATAATAATTGCTTCACGCAAATACTGATATCCTTTGATATGTGCCGGAACTCCTATTTCATGTATAATATTTGTCACTTTACTTTCCAGATCCTCCGGCTTTGCCGAAGACTTTTTCTCATATGCTCCGACTTTTTTTGATTCCGCAGCATTCATTCCCCGGAGCACTCTTGTACTTTTTATCCGATTGATAATCATATCATTATCGAAGGGCTTCATAATGTAATAATCCGCCCCCAGATTAAATGCATCTTCTGTAATCCGGTCCTGTCCTACCGCACTGATAATAATAAAACTAGGACATTTTCTTATGGATTTATCTTTTTTTACTTTTTCTAACAGTGCAAGTCCGTCAAGTTTTGGCATAACTATATCCAATAAAACAACATCCGGCTGTTTATGTTTGATAATCTCATATGCTTCGACCCCGTTCTTTGCCGTACCAACCACCTGCAAATCCTTATCGCTGGCTACGATTTCATCTAAAAGCTGTACCATTCTCTCGTTATCATCTGCAATTGCTACATTTAATTTTTCCATGTCAAACCTCCTGCCGTTTCCACTCTTTTGTACAAAGATGAAACTACTTGTATTTAAACACAACTTTTCTGTCGTTTCAAGCTAAAGCGTTCATCTTATTTCGACATCAATATTACCCGGAAGACAACGGCTGCCTTCTTCCCCTTATACATTTTGTATCATAATTATATCCTGACATAAATTATGTCGAAACATGTCGTTAAATTATAAACTGTTTTTTCTTATGGATTCGACGTTTTCTCTATCTCTAACATATCCTCAATAAAAATACCATACCCCTTCTTTGCATCATCGACGAACACATGGGTAACTGCACCTATCAGCCTTCCGTTCTGAATCACCGGGCTGCCGCTCATTCCCTGTACAATACCTCCGGTGCTCTCTAACAGTGCCGCATCCTCTACTTCAAATAAAATACTTTTGTTCTCCTTATTCTTCCGATAATTAACTTCCGTAATTCTTATCTTATAATGCGCTATCGTTCCGTCGATATCACTGATAATTTCTGCTTCTCCAGGTTCAATATCCTGCTTATAACCAACCGGATAAGCTACGGCATTTTCCAGCAAATTATTTTTTTCATGTAATATTCCATAGATTCCTCGTTCGCAGTTCTCCTCAATATCTCCCATACAATATTTTTCTTCATAATTAATGACTCCTGATAATTCACCCGGTTTACCGGATTCTCCTTTTACGATTCCCACCAGTCTGCTGTTATAAAGTTTTCCCGTCCCCACTTCCAGCATACTTCCGGTATCCATGTCTGTTACCGCATGTCCCAGTGCCCCATAGCTTCCATCCTGGCTGATATAGGTAAGTGTTCCGATTCCTGCCAGATCATCCCTTACCCAGACTCCTAATTTATACGTTTCTTCTTTTGATAATTTCGGCTGTATATATAATTCTAATGTTTCTCCATTTCGACGTATCCGAAGCACTAAAGATTTTCCTTCACATTTATCGACAACATCCATTAACGCCTCCTTATTTTCAAGCTTTTTTCCATCTACTGCACAGATATAATCTCCACTCTTTAAAACATTCTGTGCCGGTGCATACAGTACTCCATCCATCCCTTCAAAATTTCCCGTTCCGATGACAAAGATGCCATCCGTCTGCACATAAATACCAATATTTTCCCCGCTGGCATAGACCTCCTGTTCCGCTACAATATCTGCCTGCACCTCTTTTATTGGTATAATTCCAAAAAGCTTCGCTCGTAAAACAACCGTATCTGAAGCCATATCTATTTCATTTCTTTCGGCACCGGCCTTGTCCATGCTGCTTTGCAGCTGCTGATTTTCCATTACAGATGTATCGATAAATCTCTTTCCGGAATCCCGGCATTCGAAGGTCACCGGCATGGAAATGTCCAGTTTACTTAAATCACCATCGATAAGTTTTACTTCATCCGGAACCATATTTAACATAAGCTGGTAAGCAAATACCAGCCAGACAATCACTATAATCTGCCATATATTTTTTATGCTTTTTCTTATTAATCTCATCCGCATTATATTTTCCTCACTACAGGCATAATAACTACAGGAAACTCTCTTTACAGCTTTCCCGCGTAAAATAAAAACAGGATATTCATTGAATATCCTGTTTTTATTATGTGTATTATTGTTTGATTCAATCGTTTATTTTTTAGCATTTTGTGCCAGGTTAAGCATTTCTCTTGCACTTTCCAATACGGTGTCTGTAATCCTCACTCCACCAAGCATTCTTGCTAATTCAGTTACCTGCTCATCCTCGGTGAGTCTTCGTATGGTAGAAATGGTTGTCTCATTTTCTACGGATTTTTCAATACTGAAATGGGCATCTGCCATTGCAGCAATCTGCGGCAGATGTGTGATGCAGATTACCTGATGATGTTCTGCAATCATATGCATTTTTTCAGATACCATCTGCGCCGTCCTTCCGCTGATTCCTGTATCAATTTCGTCAAAAATCAAGGTTTCTATTTCATCATTTTTAGCAAGCACTGTTTTTAATGCCAGCATAATTCTTGATAATTCTCCACCGGATGCTACGCTGCCGAGCGGTTTTAATGGCTCTCCCGGGTTGGTTGCAATGACAAATTCCACTTCATCAAAGCCATCTGCTCCAAAAGTCTCTTTCTGTTCAAATTTCATTTCAAAACGAACATCTAAGAAGTTCAAATCTACTAACTGCTCCCTGATTTTTTCTGCCAGTTCCTTCGCATATTTTTTGCGGATTGCAGATGCTTTTTCTGACTGCTTCTGCAATGTTTCTTTTAATGCATTTTCCTGTTGCATAAGCTTCTTATGATATATATCATAATTCTGCAGCTTCTCTGCTTTTTCCTTTTTTTCCTCTAAGGATGTTAAAATTTCATCTATCGTATGACCGTATTTTGCCTTCAGATGATTGATTTCATCCAGACGCTGCTCTGTCCCGGCAAAAGTCTCATCATCAAATTCAGCCTCATCCATATAGTCTGCAATTTCCCGGTTCAAATCATTCAAAAGATTATCAATTTCCAAAAGTTCATCTGCCATCCCACGAATTGCTTCATCATAATCTGCCACAGATGACAATTCTCTATGAGCTCTTCCGGTCAGCTCCGATGCACTGCCGTCTTCCATGCTGAGTAATCCATGGGCTGCATGAATTGCTTCCATGATTTTCTTTCCGTTCAGAAGCTTCCGGTATTTTGTTTCTAAAACTTCATCTTCGCCAGCTGTTAATGCAGCTTCTTCAATTTCATGGATTTCATATTCTAAAAGAGATAATTCCCGCATCCGGCTCTCTTCATCCAGAGAAGCTTCTTCTAACTCTTTCGTAACTTCACGGTACTTTTTATAAGTTTCTTTCAACTCACTTTTGATGTCCGACAGTTCATTTCTTGCATAATCATCAAGGATTTCTAAATGCTTCTGTTTTTTAAGCAGCGACTGGTGTTCATGCTGTCCATGAATATCTATCAGCAACGCAGAAACTGCTTTCATCTTTGATGCCGGAACACTTTCCCCATTGATTTTGGCGATGCTTCTTCCTCCGGAAATCTTTCTGCTTAAAATCAGCATATCATCCTCCGGATAAACATCAAGCCCGGAAAGTGCTTTCTTTAAAGCATCTGATTCTACATCAAAAATCAGCTCCACAAAGGCATTCTCCTCATTATCCCTTAACATCTCTTTGGATACCTTTTCTCCCAGAGCCAGATTAATGGAACCAATGATAATTGATTTTCCGGCTCCCGTCTCTCCGGTCAGGATATTTAACCCTTTTTCAAAATCGACTTCCGCCTCATCAATGAGTGCCAGGTTCTTAACATGCAGGTTTCTTAACATATTTTCTCCTTCTACTCTCTCTCGTCTTTCACTCTAATCTTCCATAATCCGGCGAAGACGTCCCATTAACGCTGTGGTATCCTCTACGGTACGGACAGCGCACATAATTGTATCATCTCCAGCAATGCTTCCTACTATTTCATGGCAATCCATGGCATCCAATGCTGCCGCAACTGCCATTGCCATTCCGGATACCGTCTTAATCACAAGAATATTCTGTGCCATATCCATAGATACAAAACCATCCCGGAATACACGGACATACTTTTCTGTCATGTCTTCCTTATTTTCAGATAAAGCTACATATTTCTGACGGCCATTGCTCAATGCTACCTTAGTCAGTTTTAACTCTCTGATATCCCGTGAAACCGTTGCCTGTGTCACATGATATCCTTCCTGCTCCAACTTTGCTGATAATTCTTCCTGTGTGCCTATCTCATTCTTCTGAATTAATTCCAGAATCTTTGCATGTCGTCCTATCTTCATTACAGTCCCTCCTGTTATGTATAATTCTGCATCTTTTTCCGCAAAATTTCAAGGAAACTAATCTTACTCAAACGAATAATCCCTACGGATTCTTCTGCCTTATGCACTACAATCTTGTCACCAACCTTAAGTTCCACTCCGGAATCTCCATCGAAGCTCACTTCCACCTGCTCATCCCGCTGGCTTCTCCGCATGCCTACTTCAATGGTAATTTCATCTTCCGGTCCGATTACAATGCTCTTGGAATTCAACGTATGTGCATTGATTGGTGTCAACAGCAAAAGGTTGGCTTTCGGGTCCACAATAGGGCCACCTGCCGACATACTGTAACCGGTGGAACCGGTTGGTGTTGCCACAATGATTCCATCCGCCTTAAAATTATAAAGATACTCTCCATTTACATAAGCATTCAGATTCACAATCTGAAGTGCTCCCGTACGATGGATGACCACATCATTTAACGCAACCCTCTGAATCTTCTCTCCGCCACTTTGTACGGTATATCCATCTAAAAGCATTCTCTGCTCTATGGTATAACGGTCAGCCATCAATTCATCAATTGCCGGGAATATCGTATTCTCTTCTACCTCACAAAGATATCCAAGCTTTCCTAAATTAATTCCCAGCAGCGGAATATTTTTCTTTACCAGATTGCGTGCCGCACGAATTAATGTTCCATCTCCACCAATAACAAGCACCGCCTCGGTTTCTGTTGGAATTTCTTTTTCCACTGCTTCCGCTTTTTCTTCCTCAAAGCTGGCAAAATAATCACAGGTTCCACCCTTACGTCTGATGTAATCTATAATCTGATTGGTAAAAATAAGTTCACTGTCTTTTTGTGCGTTTACAATTATGAAAAAATGCTTCATATATCTAGGACAATGATGTATGTGCCGCCTCTACGATGGCCTCCACATCAATGGTCTCCTCCTTCTTGCTCTCGCTGTTTTTCTCAATATATACCAGATATTCAATATTTCCCTCCGGCCCCTTAATCGGTGAATAGGAAAGATTATGAACAGAAAATCCATTTTCCAACGCAAAATCAATTACCTTATGGATGACTTCCTCATGTACCTTTGGGTCACGGACAACACCTTTTTTTCCTACTTTTTCCCTTCCGGCTTCAAACTGCGGCTTAATCAGGCAGACCATTCTTCCACCGTCCCGCAGCAGCTCCCTTGCCGGTACCAGCACCTTGGTAAGAGAAATAAAAGATACATCAACGGATGCAAAATCAAGGACATCTGCAATATCTTCCGGCGTTACATAACGGATATTGGTTTTCTCCATGCAGACAACCCTTGGGTCATTTCTTAATTTCCAGGCAAACTGTCCATATCCTACATCTACAGAATATACTTTCACTGCACCATTTTGCAACATACAGTCAGTAAATCCGCCGGTGGATGCGCCGATATCCATGCAGACCATTCCCTCTAAAGAAATATCAAATTCCTTCATTGCTTTCTCTAACTTCAGTCCACCACGGCTGACATATTTTAATGTATTTCCCCGGACTTCAATCTCTGCCTCTGTATCAAAATTTGTTCCTGCTTTATCCTCTCTCTGTCCATCCACAAAGACATTTCCTTCCATAATCATAGTCTTTGCTTTTTCCCTGGATTCTGCCAGTCCCTTCTGTACCAAAAGAACATCCAATCTTTCTTTCATCGTTCTTACTGTGCCTTTCTGTCTATAATCTTACCGATAATTCCATCTGCATCAATTCCTGTTTCTTTGCGGAGAAGTTCTACATTTCCATGCTCTACATACACATCCGGTATTGCAATATTTAAAACCTCCATGGAACCATCTCCATTTGTATTCATAAATTCCAATACATGCTCTCCAAAGCCTCCGGATTGCACATTTTCTTCCAGCGTAACCAGAAGCTTATGATTCTTCTGCAGCTTAAGAAGCAGTTCTTCATCAAAAGGCTTCACAAATCTTGCATTGACAAGAGAGCAGGAATAACCTTTTTCTTTTAATTGTTCCCTTACGGTAAGTGCTGTCTTTACCATGCTTCCTACTGCCAAAAGTAAAATTTCACTTTCTTCATAAAGAACTTCTGCCTTACCATATTCTAACGGTGCCCGATATTCCTTTAATTCATCAAAGGCTTCGCCTCTCGGATATCGTACTGCAATCGGTCCGGAAAAATCCACGGCATATTTTATCATATCTGATAATTCCCACTTGTTCTTAGGTGCTAAAATTGTCATATTCGGCAGACAGGAAAGATAAGATAAATCAAAGATTCCCTGATGAGTCTCTCCATCACTGCCCACAAGTCCTGCACGGTCAATGGCAAATACTACATGCAATTCCTGTATACAGACATCATGCAGAATCTGGTCATATGCTCTTTGCAGGAAAGAAGAATAAACCGCTACAATCGGCTTTAAACCGGCTGCTGCCAATCCTGCAGCAAAAGTCACTGCATGTTCTTCTGCAATTCCCACATCAAAGAAACGTTCCGGGAACATATTCCGGAATCTTTTTAGTCCGGTTCCATCAGCCATTGCCGCTGTAATGGCAACCACTTTTTCATCCCGGTCGCCCAATTTACGCATAACCGTAGAAAAAATATCGGTATAATTGGCTTTTACCCGTTTCACAAGAGGCAGTCCTGTCTCAACATCAAAGGCTTCCGTTCCATGAAAACGTGCCGGATGGCGTTCTGCCGGAAGGTATCCTTTTCCTTTTTCCGTAATCACATGTACCAGAACCGGTCCTTCCACCTTAGAGGCTTCTTTGAATAATTTCACCATGGCAGGAATATTATGACCATCTACCGGTCCTAAATAAAGGATTCCCATATTTTCAAAGAGCATGCCCGGAATCACAAGCTGCTTGATTCCATTTTTAGTCTTACGGATTTTCTCAACAATACGTTCTCCATATTTCGGAATGCTGTTCAGGGAATTCGTAATACCATTCTTTAATCCCTGATAAGATTCTGCGGTACGAAGTCCGCTTAAATATCTGGATACACCGCCGACATTTTCCGATATAGACATCTTATTGTCATTTAAAACAATAATCAGATTTGACTTTAATTTGGATGCATTATTCAATGCCTCATAAGCCATTCCGCCGGTCAATGCACCATCTCCGATAACAGAGATGACTTTGTACTTTTCTCCGGTAATCTCCCTTGCCATTGCATAGCCTAATCCTGCGGATATGGAAGTCGAACTGTGTCCCGTATCAAAGCAGTCGCAATCACTTTCATGACGTTTGGGGAATCCGCTCATGCCGCCGTATTTTCTCAGTTCATCAAAACCGGCTTTTCTTCCTGTCAGTAATTTATGGGTATAAGACTGATGTCCTACATCCCAGATAATTTTATCCTCTGGTAAATCAAAAGCAAGATGCAGTGCCATGGTAAGCTCTACCACGCCAAGATTGGAGGCAAGATGCCCACCGGTTTTTGATATTTTGTCAATCAAAAAAGAGCGGATTTCCTCTGCCAGAATCGGAAGTTCGTTTTTATTTATCCTTTTTATATCGTTTTCATGCTCAATCTTTTCCAGCACCATGTATCTTTACTCCTTTGGTTTCTGAAGTTCTTATTTCTCCCTATGAATCAGATATTCCACCAGATGAATCAGGAATTCATTTTTTACCACCAGTGATTCTAATAAATTCACTGCATGTTTTGAATATCGTTTCACATCTTCCTGTGCTTTTTTCAATCCCTCATATGTAACATAAGTTGCCTTTTCGTTTTTGGCATCACTGCCAACCGGTTTTCCAAGCACTTCCTGATTACCGGTAACATCTAAAATATCATCCTGGATCTGGAATGCCAGACCAATCTCTGATGCCGCCTCTTCGATAATCTTCTGCTCGCTTTTCGTGGCTCCTGCAAGAATTGCACCGATTAACATAGATGCTTCAATCAAAGCACTGGTTTTTAATTTATAAATAAAATCTAACTGGTCTCTGGTGATAGACTGTGTTTGATCCGTTTCAACATCTACGGTCTGTCCCCCTACCATGCCATAAATTCCAGCTTTCTGTGATAATACAAGCAATGCCTTTGCCACATTAGGCGTCTGTTCCGTCTGTAATGCTGTCAATGCTGTCTCATAGGCAAAATTCAAAAGACCATCCCCGGCAAGAATTGCCATGGCTTCTCCATAGACAATATGTGTTGTCTTTCGTCCCCGTCGGTATTCATCATTATCCATTGCCGGCAGATCATCATGAATTAAAGAATAAGTATGAATCATCTCAATGGCTGCCATGAATGGTTCAATTACCTCTGATTTTCCGCCAAACATGCGGTAAGTCTCTAACATCAGCATAGGTCTTAACCGCTTTCCTCCTGCAAGGAAACTATAATTCATGGCTTCAATTACCTGCTTCTGATAGCCTTCTTCCTCCGGAAGATATTTTTTTATAATATTTTCAATCTGTTCTGTCCGCTTTGTAAGCTCTGCTGTCATATCCATTAAAATTCCTCCAGCATTCCCTGTTCATTCAGCACTAACATTTTCTTTTCAATCGAATCTATCCTCTCACTGCAGTGTTTCAGCTTCTTCATGCCCTGCTCATAACAGACAAAGGATTCATCCAGAGAAATGTCTTCCTCCATATGTGCAATCAACTGCTCCACTTCTGCAAATAAATCCTCTAAATTCTCATTTTCTTTTTTTCCCATTATATTATCTGTCTCATTTTCATTGATTGTATGATCTGTCATCTTCCGATTTCCTCCTGGCATATGATTTCTTCTACTCTTGCCTTAACAGTTCCGTCTTTTACACTGATCTGCAATTGTTCTCCTTTCGAAACCTGTGAAACACTTTTTAAACCATTCTGCCGGCTGTCAGAAACATATGCATATCCCTGTCCCAATCGTTTCAATGGCGAAATATCATCGAAATGCTGGGCTAACATCCGAAGTCGTGCCCTATTCTTATCTAACTGCTGTGTCATGCCATGCTCTAAGCGAAGCTGCAATTCCTCCAGATACTGTTTTTGACTGTTCAGACGATATACAGGACTCTGTTGCATTAATCTTGCCTTCAGTGTCTCCATGCGTCCCTGTATCACAGCAATTTTACTCTTCATGCTGCGCATCAGATGTACCCGGTCAGTCCGTATCCGCTGTAACATCTGATTCCTGTCATATACCGCAAGTTCTGCTGCTGCAGACGGAGTCGGTGCCCGCAAGTCTGCCACATAATCCGCAATGGTGTAATCCACTTCATGTCCCACTGCAGAAATAACCGGTGTTTCACATTCAAAAATTGCCCTTGCAACAATTTCTTCGTTGAATGCCCATAAATCCTCTATGGAGCCACCACCACGCCCCACAATGATAATGTCCAAATGCATGGCATCCAATGCATGAATCCCATTTACAATGCTTTCTTTGGCACCCTCACCCTGTACCAGTGCCGGATATAGAATAAGCTGCACATAAGGATTTCTTCGTGCAGCAATATTACGGATATCCTGTATTGCAGCCCCAGTAGGTGCTGTAACAATTCCAATGCGTCCGGCATACTGCGGAATCGGTTTTTTATACTCTTCCGCAAACATGCCCATTTCCTCAAGTTCCTGTTTCAATTGAAGAAATCTGGCATATAAATCCCCTGCACCGGCAAGTGTAATTTCTTTTGCATATATCTGATATCTGCCGTCCCGTTCAAATACTTCAATAGAACCTGTTACCTCGACTTTGTCGCCATCCTTCATACGAAAGGATAACCCACCCCGGTTACCGGCAAACATAATTGCACTGATGGCACTGTTATTTTCCTTTAAAGTAAAATAAATATGACCGGAGGAATGATATTTACAATTCGATACCTCACCCTTCACACATACCTGATGCAGGACAAAATCCTGGGCAAACATATTCCTGATGTATCGGTTAATCTGGGTTACCCCATATACTTTCTTCATCATGCGATTTTTGCCAATACTCCGTTGATAAATGCCGGTGAATCATCTGTTCCATATTTTTTTGCCAGTTCTACTGCTTCATTGATGGCTACTCCGGTTGGAATATCCTCTTCATATTTTATCTCATATACAGCAAGACGAATCAGGGTCAGATCAACTTTGCCCATACGGGTTGTTTTCCAGCCTTTGGATGATTCATTGATAATCTTATCGATTTCCTCTAAAACAGCAATAATCTTATTAAATTTATCTTCAATATAGCGCTCATCCGGCTTCTCAATCGGTTCATTCTCTTCGATAAACAGATTCATCTGCTCTTCGTATTCCTTCTCACTATAAAATTCCACACGGAATAACATTTTAAATATCTGTTCTCTGATTTTTCTCCTGCTCATGTTGTATCCTTTCAATATTGGTCTTCCATGTAACTATAAAAAAGAATGCTTTAACAGCATTCTTTATTATACTACATCTGCGGTTATCACAAAAGTATTATTTCGTATTTTTCATGTCAACCGTAGCAATTCTGACATTAACAATTGCTACGGATAATCCTGTCATAGTCTCAATTGCAGATTTTACTTTCTCCTGTACTTTCTCAGATACTTCTGGAATAGAATAGCCATAAGAAATATTTAAAGCTACTTCTACGCTGACTGTTTTCTCTGCCACCTCTACCTTAACACCCTTAGATAAATTCTTCATTCCAAGTTTGCTCACCAGTTCATTGGTAATATTACCAGCCATGGATGCAACTCCTTCTACTTCTGTTGCTGCAAGTCCTGCAATAATAGCAACGACCTCATCTGCCACATGTACTTCCCCAAGGTTATCTTCTTTTATTTTAACAACTTTTCTATTATCTGCCATCGTTTTGCCTCCTACAAAAATATTATGTGGTTATTATATCAGATAATTCATTTTTTGAAAACCTTTCCGCATAATATTGTGCATTTTCCCTGCGTAAAAGTTCTAAGAAATCTCTGTCCGGAATCGGCTTGGAATAAAAATATCCCTGCAGATAATCACAGTGCTGTTCTGTCAGATAATCTACATATTCCTGGTTTTCTACTCCTTCTACCACAATCTCAAGCCCAAGTTCTTTAATCATGCGGATAGTATTACGCAATGCAATCATTGCCTTTTCATTTTTAAATGCTTCCCACAGAATGGTTTTATCAATTTTTACGATACGGAATGGAAACCGGAACAGATAATCCGTATTGGAATATCCCGAGCCATAATCATCCAAAGAAAACTCAATGCCCTGCTTATGCAGTATCTTGATATTGTTTTCCAACATATCACTATGGGCTGCCGCTGTCTCAGTAATTTCAAGATTGATCTGGGCTGGTGCTACATGATACTTCTTCATTATTTCCGTCAACCTCTCGGCAAGATTTTCCTGCATACACTGCACCACAGACAGATTTATTTCTATATACTGTAAGCCATAGTCTGTAAGCTGCTTTTCCTGGATAAAACGACAGACTGCCTCAAATACAAATTCTCCAATCTGCATAATCATTCCGCTCTTTTCTGCAATTGGAATAAATTCTTCCGGAGAAATGTAGCCCATACTCTGATCTTTCAGCCGGATCAGTGCTTCCGCAGATACGATTCTGTTTTCTGTCACCGAATAAATCGGCTGGTAAAAGACTTCGAAACCTTTATGGTCTACTGCATCATTCAAAAGTTTCCGGATACGAAGTTCCCTCTTTGGCCGGTCAATATCCATCTCAGCAGTCTTTAATACTACATTTCCATTTTCAGATGATAATGAACGCATATACTGGATATAGTCAATTAATCCATTCAGATTATTCGCATCACGCGGACACACAATACTGCTGATATGAATCCGGAATTTTGTCTCTACACTGCCGGAATGCCATGGCTGTTCAAACCGGTCCAGAATCTGCCGGATCAGTAAGGAAGAATCAATATCCTTCTTCTTCCGGTCTAACGCCAGCACATATACGCTCTGTGAAAACTGGTAAATACGGGAATTGTCGATAAGCTTACGAAAAAATGCCGCCATTTCCTTCAGGAATTCATTGACGGAATCATTTCCCAATGTCTGCCGCATCACCTTTAAATTATGCACTTTAATGACAAGCATCGGGAAACGCTCACTTCCTAACAGGCGTTCCTCTGACTCTTTTAAAAATGCCCTCCGGTTCATAATTTCAAGCTCCGGCACCGTATATTCCTGTGGCCTTTCCGAAGAAATCAGATATAAAAGTACGCACATTGCCATTCCAAAAAACTGAAACCGGAAACCCGGAAATGCAATATGAAGCACCAGTGTAAACACACTTACAACTGCAAATACAGTCGTAGAGAATAATACTTCAAAGCTGAGCCGTTTTCGGAAACGAACCAGAAACACTTCCCCCATCAGATAAAAATAAATCATACATAGGTAGAATAACATAATTCCATTCTGTCTCTGATAGCTGCCATCCGTTCCCACTTTAAAAAGATATGATATAAATAACTGTACTACCAGCAATGCGATTACAATCCAGGCCGGTACAAACAACCATCCCTTTTCCTTCCGGATAAAGCGTTCCACTCTTCCTGTCAGGCACAGAATATACAAAAGATATGCTGCCGCTGCCACAACCTGTCCTAAAATACAGATATAGAGCAGGACTGTAGTTCCTGTTTTCCGAAAGTAATTTCCTCCCAGAACAGTAAAAAGTCGCTGGTAGATACGACAAGCAGAGCATACAACATTACGCGGTATACCCTGCTTTGAAAATTGTCACTGTATTTTCTTAAATGATACGCAACTAATGCAGTCAGAAGAACAAATGCAGCCGCAATATCGTAGTATACTAAATGCTCCATTCTTATCCCTCACATTCTGCATAAATATTATCTGAAAGATATTTTACATCACTGAACGGTTCCTGCTCTGTTGTTTCTTCTGCCATTCCTGCTGCCTTTATCTTCGTCAGTTTGTCGATATAAAAATCCACAGCCTTCTTTGACTCTTCGAAAGTATATAACGCTGCCGGGGAATTCCATTCCCTGATATAAACCTTGTTGTAGTCAATATAAGCAATCATGGCAAAATCGCCGTCTTCCGGGTTTAGAAATGTCTTCTGCATGGATGCATGCATATCACAGCCACGGATGATTTTATCCTCTTTGTTTTTCTTCTGCCCGGTTACAGCTTTTGCAGACTTCTCTCCGGATTCCGTTTTATTTCCGGATGCCTTCTTTTTCTTCTGGTCTTCTTCCACCATCCGGTCTATGGCATCTGCAGCACGATTCATTGCTTCGAAAATATCAAGTTGTCCCTCTACACCTTTTTTCTCCGTTTTCATTGTGCCCCCTGTATTTTCTTAAGCCTTTTCCCAAAAAGAAATCTGCTTATTTTCCCACAATTTTTCTAGTATTGATATAATCATATGGTGTCTGCTGATACACATAATAATTCAGCCAGTTTGCATATAACATATTACCGTGTGAACGCCACTGCAGTAATGGTTTTGCATTGATATCATTGTCCGGATAATAATTCTCCGGCATGGCAATATCCATCCCTTTCTGCAGATCACGCTTATATTCCTCATCCAATGTATAACGGTCATATTCCGGATGTCCCATCACAAAAATTTTGCGTCCCTCATTGGCAATTGCCAGAAATACACCTGCTTTTTCTGATTCTGCAAGAATGGTAATATCCTTTACCTTCTCAATATCCTCTTTACGGATTCCGGAATGTCTCGAATGCGGTGCCATAAAGCGGTCATCAAATCCCCTTACCAGTGGTACTTTGCGGTTCTTTACCTGATGTTCGAAAATTCCAAACATTTTCTCATCCAGCATATATTTGGGAATACCATAGTGATAATAGAGAGCAGCCTGTGCGCCCCAGCATAAATGCAGGGTTGATGTTACGTGGGTCTTAGACCACTCCATAATATCACAGACTTCCTTCCAGTAATCCACCTCTTCGTATTCCATGGTTTCTACCGGTGCACCGGTTATAATCAGTCCGTCCAGATTCTCATCCCAGATTTCATCCATTGTCTGATAAAAATGATTCAGATGACTCATGGATGTATTCTTTGATTCATGGGATGATACCGTTAAAAAGGTAACATCAACCTGTAATGGTGTATTTGCAAGTGAACGCAGCAACTGCAGTTCCGTTTCTTCTTTTAATGGCATCAGATTCAGTATTCCAATCCGGATTGGGCGGATATCCTGATGTTCTGCTCTTCCCTCATCCATAACAAACACATTTTCCCGTTCCAGAATCTCTCTGGACGGTAAATCGCTCATTATCTTAATCGGCATATTATCTAACCTCTTTTCATCATATACACATATCTCATTTCATAATACCTTAATTTTACGAATACTTCAATATGCAATTCACTTTCCGAAACGTTCCACAAACATATCTTCAGAAATAATCGGAATGCCAAGACTCTTTGCTTTCTGATTCTTTGATGATGTGGATTCAATATCATTATTCACAAGATAATCTGTCTTCTTAGAAACACTGCCGGTAACAGAGCCGTTCTGGCTCTCCACATACTCTTTAAATTCGGTACGGTTTTTAAACTGATGGACATCACCGGTAATGACAAAGGTAAGTCCTTCACAGGTTCCTCCCTCTGTCACCTTCGGCTCTACTTCCGCAATGTTTAATATTTCTTCTAATGCAGCTACCGTATGACGGTTTTGATTCTGTCTGTACCAGTCCAGCATGGAAGTCGAACGCTCCGGTCCGATTCCGTCAATATCCTCAAATCCTTCCCCTGCATGCAGTTTCTGAAAGAAACCTCCTGTGCCAAGGGCAGCAATCATTTTCTTTCCTGCATCGGTGCCAATCTGCGGAATGCATAGTGCATAAATAAAATGTACCGGATCAACGTTTTTGCTCTTTTCAATTGCCTGTAGCATATTGTTACAGGATTTCTCGCCAAATCCGTCTAAAGAGCGGATTTCATCCGCATGATTTTTAAGTGTATAAATATCTTCAAAATAATGGATATATCCTAAGTTCATAAACTTTAGCATGGTCTGTATGGACAATCCGTCAATGTCCATGCCGGGCTTGCTGACAAAGCGGCTGAATTTTTTTACATGCTTTGCGGTACAGTCCGGATTCGTACAATGTAAAGTCTTTGTTCCGCTGTGTTCACTGATTCTGATTTCCGTTCTGGCATGGCATACCGGACAGAATTCCGGAATCGTAAAAGTTCCTTCCTTTTTCTTTACGCCGATACATTTTGGAATAATCTTATTTGCTTTAATAATATCAAGTGTTGTCTTCCCATCTTCTCCGATTCCAAGACGTTCCATTTCACTGATATTACAAAGGGAGGCTCGGCTTACGGTGGTTCCCTCCAGTGCAACCGGCTCAAATACTGCTACCGGAGAAATGGTAGATGCCGCACAGGACCACTCTACATATTTTAATGTGGTCTCCGCAGAGACATCCTGCCATTTAAACGCATAACCGGCTCTTGACGCATGATGCCCGGTAACACTACCCGTCTGGGCATAATCATTATCTTCGTAACAGATAACCAGTCCATCTACCGGAATGTCCATTTCACCATTTTCTACCTTCTTTGTCCAGCGTTCTACAACTTCCTCCAACCCTTTCGCATCGGTCAATTCATGTGCTACTGTCGTAAATCCAAGCTTCTCAAGATAATCCATCCGTTCTCCCCAGGATGACATTGTTTCATCCAGATGCACCAGTGTAAATGCATAAAAATGAATATGGCGTTCCTTTACTTTATCAAGATTGCTCTTATCCAGACCTAAAGTGCCGGATGCAAGATTTCTCGGATTGGCATATTTTTCATCATCATCTTCAATGGTATCATTGATTAATTCAAAATCTGTATAGGTAATAGCCGCTTCGCCACGGACTACCAGATGTCCCTTATATTTTACAGTCTTTGGAATCCCTTCAATGGCATCCTTCATAAATGTGATATTGCTGCCGACGGTTCCATTTCCTCTTGTTAAAATCTTAACAAGTTTTCCATTATCATAAGTTACTACCAATGTTAATCCATCCAGTTTCCAGGATAACCAGACTGGTCTTTCTCCCGCCCACACCTGTAAATCAGAAATCCGTTTCGTCTTGGCAAGGGAAAGTGCCGGATATTCATGCGCTTCCCGTTCACCATTGCTTTCCTCAAATCCGGCATTCTGTGTCGGACTTTCCGGCAGAATATATCCTGTTTTTTCTTCTAACCGAGTCAGTTCGTCAAACATGCCATCCCATTCATAGTTTGACATAATTTCATCCTGTCCATTGTAATATGCTTCGGACGCCTCATTTAACGTTTTTACCAGTTCCTCAATTCTCTTCTTCTCATCCATGGATATGCTCCTTACCCTCAATCTATTTTGGCATTACTGTTGTATTGCTGGAATTTAAAATGCGCCGGTTCAGCTCAGTCCACTCTTCCGCCGTTACTCTGCGGTACTTTCCTTTTTTGAGACTGCCCAGTTCTATATTCATAATGCGGACTCTCTTTAATTTTACTACTTTATATCCGCAATACTCACACATCCGGCGGATCTGCCGGTTATACCCCTGGGTTAATATGATTCGGAATTTACGCACATCCAGTTTTTCTACTGCACATGGTCTTGTAACCACACCAAGTTCTTCCAGTGGAACTCCCCCGGACATTTTCTTTAAAAATGTCTCCGTTATGTCATGATTTACGGTAACTTCATATTCCTTTTCATGCATATTCCCGGCACGCATCATCTTATTTACAATATCCCCATTATTTGTCAATAATATAAGTCCCTGGGAATCTTTATCCAGTCTTCCTACCGGATAAATACGTTTCGGATAATGAATATAATCAACAATATTGTCTTTTTCGTCTTTTGCAGCAGTGCAGACAATACCCACCGGCTTATTAAATGCAAGAAGAATCATTTCCTCTTCTTTTTTTATTTCTTTTCCATCTACGCGCACTCGCTGTCCCGGCATCACCTTACAGCCAACAGAAAGAACTTTTCCATCTACCGTAATGCGTCCCTGCTCAATCAGACGGTCAGCTTCTCTCCGGGAACAATATCCTGCTTCACTTAAAAATTTATTGATTCTGACTCCGTTTTCTTCCATCGATAGTTTCACCCTGTGTAAATTTTCTCGCTGCCCGCGGAACAAAGAATGTGCCAAGGCACATTCTCGCGCCTGCGGCAGTCGCTTGCGACATCTACCTTATACGCCGCAGTGCGCATCCTCGCGGAGCGTTTTTTACTTTACAGGAAAGCAATTTCCTGTAAAGTAAAAATAACGGAGGTCCTAAGACCTCCATCTGTTTATTATTTTAAGAACTCTGTCTTAACATATCCTTCTTTATCTTTCCAGGTGACTTTTGTCCACCCTTCTGCATAGCTCATCTGAACAGTAACAGAATCTCCTGCGTAAGCAACTCCAACCTTGGATGCGGTCTCACTCATAGAGGAACGGATATTAACCGTATTGGTTAATGTAATCTTAGTGCCCGCTGCGATTCCGCTGGTGTCTGCCGCCGGCTCCTGTGCCGGTGCTTCTGTTGAAACATAGTCACTCTTTACATATGCCGGTGTACCATTGTAATCAATGCTGCTCCATCCATCTTCTGTCGTACCGGTTCTTGTCAGTGCAGTTCCCTTTTCAACTGTTCCAAGCAATGCTCCGGACTCATTCGGTTCCTGTCTGACATTTACTTTATCCAGTGTATATACCGTCTCCGTTGTCACTTCCGGCTCAGCTGGTGTCTCTGGTTCCACCGGTGCCTCTGGTTCCGCCGGTGTCTCTGGTTCCGCCGGTGTCTCCTCTGTTGCCGGCTGCTGCTGTGCCTGTGCCTGTGCGATTGCTGTTGCCCATGCATTATATGCATCAGCAACTGTAACCGTTACCATATTAGAAAGATTTTCATCTGAAGCAATTGCTTTTTCATAATTTGCCTGTACTTCTGCCTGTAATGCAATGACATCTTCCTGTGTTTCAAAACTACTGATTAAGTTTTCCACATTATTATCGGTCGGCTGTTCTTTATAATGACGGTTAAAGCTGCTGTATAAGTTATCAATATAAAGTGCTCCCTGCTCATTCTTCTTTACATAAAAGAACTCCATACCAGGTGCTGTAGTATCTACTCCTGCGAATTTCAAATCCAGCGTTACACAGACAAGATAAGAATCTGCTTCTAATCCTGACTTGGTATAACATTTGATATTCTGATAACTCTCTGCATACTGTGACATCATGGTAATCAGGCTCTGTTCATTCTCGGAAACAGGTGTTGCATAGGTCTGTAATGTTGCCAGATCACCTGCCGCATATGCATTGTAATAATTCTGCATCAGGGTATTGATTTCCGGAACGGCATCTACCTGAAAGCTCTCTGATTCGGTACTCTGTTCCGTAGAAAGCCCATTATCTTTATCTTTATTTCCACTGCTGAATTTTATCATTACTACTGCCAATACAACAAATAATATTACTGCAGTAAAATATTTCCAGTTCTTCTGAAAGAAACTACTTATATCATTCTTTGATATCTTACTCATTTTTTCTTTGATTTCTGACGCTTTCATATCTGTCCTCCTAACCTTACCCATGACCCCCAAAAAAGCATGCTTTGTGAGCTGCCCGTGTAAATAATGAAAAACGTTTCTTATAAGTTTTGCGGGACATAAATCCCGCAAAAAAAATGTGTTAATATAAATTATAAAATGCACCCGGCGGGAATCGAACCCGCATTATCAGAGTCGGAGTCTGACGTTCTATCCATTAGACTACGGTTGCAGCTTATTTATACTAACACATCTATATAAAAAAATCAAAGGTTTTATTTAAGAAGCTTCTTCAAACTGGGAATTATAAAGCTGTGCATAGAAACCATTCTTCTGTAACAGTTCTTCATGATTTCCCTGTTCAATAATATCACCATCTTTCATAACGAGAATCAGATCAGCATCACGAATGGTAGACAGACGATGGGCAATAATAAAACTTGTTCTTCCTTTCATCAGGTTATCCATAGCCTTCTGGATTCTGTGCTCTGTTCTGGTATCAACAGAAGAAGTTGCTTCATCTAAAATCAATACCCGGTTGTCTGCTAAAATGGCACGGGCTATGGTAAGCAACTGTTTCTGTCCCTGGGATACATTGCTTGCATCCTCATTTAATTCCATATTATAACCACCCGGCAGTGTCTGGATGAAATGATGGGCATGGGCTGCTTTTGCTGCTGCAATAACTTCTTCGTCCGTGGCATCCAGTCTTCCGTAACGGATATTTTCCATAATAGTACCTTTAAATAACCAGGTATCCTGAAGTACCATGCCGAAGGCATCTCTTAGCTCCCTGCGGTTATAGTTTCTGATATCGTTACCATCTAATCTGATGCTTCCACTGTTGACATCATAAAAACGCATCAGCAGCTTCACCATGGTAGTCTTACCTGCTCCGGTTGGTCCTACAATGGCAATCTTCTGTCCCGGTTCTACCTTTGCTGAGAAATCATTAATGATAATCTGATCCGGATTGTATCCGAAATGCACATGGGAGAATTCTACTTCTCCACGAACATCCTTTAATTCCACTGCATTTTCTGTGGTCTGGTCTTCTTCCTCTTCACCTAAGAATTCAAAAACACGTTCCGAAGCTGCGGTCATGGACTGTACCTGGTTAATGACCTGTGCAATCTGCTGGATTGGCTGGGTGAAGCTCTTTACATACTGGATAAATGCCTGAATATCACCAATTCCGATTGTTCCGTTAATTGCAAGCATTCCACCGGAAATTGCCACGCCTGCATAGCCAAGGTTACCGACGAATACCATAACCGGCTGCATCATTCCGGATAAAAACTGGGATTTCCAGGCAGACTCATATAATACATGGTTTGTATCATTAAACCGTTTTATGGTTTCCTTTTCTTTATTAAATGCCTGGATAACTAAATGTCCGGAATAAGTCTCTTCCACCTGTCCATTAATATGTCCCAAGTACTCCTGCTGGGTACGGAAATATTTCTGTGAAAATTTTGCAATTGCCGAAACCATCAACGCTGAAATCGGAAGAATTACTAATGCAATCAGTGTCATCAGTGGTGAAATAGAAAGCATCATCACAAGCACTCCGATAATGGTTGCCACGCTGGTAATAATCTGTGTCACACTCTGGTTTAAGCTCTGTCCCAAAGTATCCACATCATTGGTAATACGGGAAAGAACTTCCCCATAAGTTCTGCTTTCAAAATATTTCATTGGCATACGGTTGATTTTTTCAGAAATCTCTTTACGCATACGATAGCAGATTTTCTGTGTGATTCCAGTCATAATAAACCCCTGAAAAAAGCTGAATACCGCACTGATAATATATAATCCAAGAGTAAATAATAATATCTTTCCAATCAGTGTAAAATCAATTCCGCCGGTTCCTGCTACTTTATTCATCAGACCGTCTGCCAATGCCGTAGTAGCTTTACCCATTACCTTTGGTCCTAATACAGAAAATACGGTAGAACAGATTGCAAGTATCATAACTGCAACAATTCCAATTTTATATTTTCCAATATAAGAAAGAAGTTTCCGGAAAGAGCCCTTAAAATCTTTTGCTTTTTCACCCGGCATCATTCCACCGCCCATTGGTCCTCTCGGACCTCTACGACGTGGTGCACGATAACTTTGCTCATTACTCATGTTATTTTTCCTCCTTTCCCTCTTCTAATCCCAATTCCTTTGCGGATAACTGTGACTGTGCAATCTGCTGATATACTTCACAATCCCGTAATAATTCTTCATGAGTACCTTTTCCGACAATCTTACCTTCATCCAATACAAGAATCTGGTCGGCATGTAAAATGGTACTGATTCGCTGTGCCACGATAATTACACTGCTTTCTTTTGTTTTTGACTCCAATGCTTTACGCAGTGCCGCATCGGTCTTCATATCAAGTGCAGAGAAACTGTCATCAAAGATATAAACATTCGGATTCTTTGCGATTGCTCTGGCGATGGATAATCTCTGTTTCTGTCCACCGGAAACATTCGTTCCACCCTGTGCAATCCCGCTGTCATATTTTTCCGGCTTTTCATTAATAAATTCTGTTGCCTGTGCAATCTCTGCAGCCTCTGTCATTTCTGCTTCCGTAGCTTCCGGTCTGCCAAATTTCAGATTGGATGCAATGGTTCCTGAAAACAGAATTCCCTTCTGTGGTACGAATCCGATTTCATCTCTTAATTCAGCTAAGCTTAAATTCCGGATATCCACACCATCTAAGGTAATCTTACCGGCTGTTACATCATAGAATCTCGGAATCAGATTAACCAGCGTTGACTTTCCACAGCCGGTACTTCCGATAATTGCTGTTGTCTTTCCCGGTTCTGCTGTAAAATCAATATCTTCCAGTACATCTTCATCCGCACCCGGATAACGGAAGTTTACATGATGGAATTCCACTTTTCCGGTATGTTTTTCAATTGTTTCTTTTTCTGCCTTTTCTATAATAGAAGAATTTGTAGTAATAACTTCATCAATCCGGTCTGCTGCAACACCGGCACGCGGCAGCATAATAGACATCATGGTAAGCATCAGGAATGCCATAACAATCTGCATAGTATAAGTAATAAATGCGGTCATTGCTCCTACCTGAAGCTGTCCGGCATCAATACGATGTGCCGATACCCAGACAATCAGTATGGTTACTCCATACATAATAAACATCATGCCCGGCATCATAAAAGTCATGACACGGTTGGTAAATAACTGTGTTCTGGTAAGATTCCGGTTTGCTTCATCAAACCGCTCTTCTTCCTTTTTTTCTCTTCCAAAAGCGCGGATTACGGAAAGTCCCGTAAGAATCTCTCTGGATACTAAGTTCAAGGCATCCACTAACTTCTGCATTATTTTGAACTTCGGAAGTGTAATGGACATCAACACCATAACCAGTCCGGAAATTACCAGTACTGCCATTACGATAATCCATTCCATATGTGCTCCGGTCTTTAATACTTTATAAATTCCACCAATTCCGATGATTGGTGCATATAAAAGCATTCGAAGCATAATTGCTGTTACAAACTGAATCTGCTGAATATCATTGGTGCTTCTTGTAATTAAGGAAGCGGTAGAGAATTTATCCATCTCAGTATTGGAAAAGCCTACTACCTTACCAAAGATTTTCTCTCTTAAGTCTCTTCCGACTCCTGCGCCGACTCTGGATGCAAGATATCCGACTACCACTGCAACTGCCAGCATGAGTAATGACATAGCTGCCATCTTTCCACCCTCTGACCAGAGATAATTCTTCTGGATATGCTCCACATCAAGTCCTGCCTTTTCGTCACAGGATGTTGCATATGCTGTTCCCATGGCATGTAAGGTACTGCTTCCCACAGAATCTATCATATTTTCCATATATTCTCTGGACTGTGCTATACCATCCTGCGTCATTGCACCGCTTGCAATCAGCTGCTTCATCATCGGACGCATATCCACATAAGTTACCATTTCGCCATCATCATTTTCCGCTTCATATGTGGTCAGTTCCATCTGCATCATCTGTCCGATTTCTTCAATGGACATCTCATCTAAGCTTTCTTTGGTAATCTGGTTCTGCGGATTCTGCTCCAATGCTTCCGCAATCGTATTCTTAAAATCCGTTTCACTCATATTTGCCATACGGTAAGTCAGTACGATTGGTGTCAGTAGTTCATCATCCAATGTTTCTAATGTCTCTTTATCCGCAGTACATACATAAGTATCGTCTTTTTTTTCATAGACCGCTTCAAAAGTATCCTTTTCACCATCTGTCATAAAAAGTTCTGCCAGCTGATATTCTTCCTCCGGCATCTTTTCCGGCAAAATATGTTTGATTCCCTTATTCTGGATTCCTACATCAATGATATCGGATGTATATTGTGGCAACGACAAATCGCAATAAGCCTGTACTCCAAGGAGGAGAAATATTACCACGATGATATGCCAGTACGGGAGCATATTTTTAAATAGTTTCCGCATCTTTCCTGTTCCTTCCTTTTCTATATTATTTATAAAATATTTCTATTTTAATTGCTGTTTCAACTGTCTTCTCTTTTCAATCTCAAGCTCTGCTATCTGCTCTAATTTATTCAGATAGCCAATCAGCCGGTTCATATCTTCTTCTCCCATTTTCTCCGTAACCGACTTTAATAATTCACTCAAAATCCGGTTGCATTCATTTAAAACCTCTTTTCCTTCCTCAGTTACTCTCACATAAACATTCCGCCGGTCACCCTCACACACCATACGTTCAACATATTTTTTCTCTTCCAGGGAACGAAGTGTCCGGGACACCGCCGGTGCTGCCACACGCATATAACGTACCACTTCCGATACCGTAACCTTTGCATCTATCGATTTGCTATCCGGCTCTTTGGCATCTGTCTCTTTGGTAGCCATCTCTTTTTCTTTGCGGCAATGCTCGATGGTCTTTAAGGTTCCCATTTCCACGGATGAGACCCCCGGCAGAATGGATGAGATTTTCAAACGATGAAAACGATTAAATATGGAAAATATTTCATTTCCACAACCCTGCATCATTTTCACCTCCCTTTCTTTACATTTTATATTTTCTATTTACTTAACATTGTTAACTATTAACATGTGAAAACAATAATAGCACCATGATTAAGATAGGTCAATTAAAAAAGTATAAAATTATTATTAAATCATATCATTGACAGTTAAAAACGAATCTTATAATATAAAAAAAGCAAGTTTTTTTACTAAAGGAGACTAAAAATATGAGTTTTAATTTTTTAAACCAATTACCAAGTCCGGAAGAAATCAAAAAAGAGTATCCACTTCCGGAGAAACTGGCACAGATAAAAAAAGAACGGGATGCTGCAATTCGTAAAGTCTTAACCGGCGAAGATAACCGTTTCTTAGTTATCATCGGACCTTGTTCCGCTGACAGCGAAGAACCTGTCTGCGACTACGTCAGCCGCCTGACCAAAATTGCAGAAGATGTCAAAGACCGTCTGATTATTATCCCTCGTGTCTACACCAATAAGCCAAGAACAACCGGCGAAGGCTATAAAGGTATTGCTACCCAGCCTGACCCTGAGAAAGCTCCTGATATGGTTGCCGGACTGATTGCAATGCGTAAGCTGCACATCCGTACCATTGAAGAAAGTGGTCTGACCCCTGCCGACGAAATGCTTTATCCGGAAAACTGGAGTTACATTGACGACCTGCTCTCCTACGTTGCTATCGGTGCACGTTCCGTAGAAGACCAGCAGCATCGTCTTGTAGTCAGTGGGTTTGATGTTGCATCCGGAATGAAGAACCCGACCAGTGGTGATTTCTCCGTTATGCTCAATTCCGTATATGCTGCCCAGCATCCACATCATTTCGTATATCGCGGATATGAAGTAGAGACTCCTGGTAACGACTTAACTCACGTTGTTCTCCGTGGTGCTGTAAGCAAACATGGTAACAGCACACAGAACTACCACTACGAAGATATTATGCGTCTGATTGAAATGTATAATGAACGTGACCTTAAGAATCCAGCTGCTATCGTAGATGCAAACCACTCTAACTCCAATAAAAAGTACTTCGAGCAGATCCGTATCGTCAAAGAAGTGATGCATAACCGCCAGCTCTCCCCTGAAATTCACAAGATGATTAAGGGTGTTATGATTGAAAGCTACATTGAACCGGGCAATCAGAAAATCGGCGAACACATCTATGGTAAATCCATTACTGACCCATGCTTAGGCTGGGAAGATTCCGCTCGTCTTATCTATGACATTGCAGAAATGAATAAATAATAATTTCATCTACAGGAGCGTTTTTTACTTTACAGGAAAGCAATTTCCTGTAAAGTAAAAAACGGGGGCAGCCATTTTTTTAAGAAATGACTGCTCCCTTTTTCTATTTATGCAAGTAGTAAGAAACTCGCAAAGCGTGTTTCCCGTAGTTCCTTCTTTATCCTCTGGGATGTGCCTTGGCATATACTTCACGGATTCTGCTCTGTTTCATCTGTGCATAGATTTGCGTGGTAGAAATATCTGCATGTCCTAACATTTCCTGAACCGCTTTCAAATCTGCCCCATTGCTTACCAGATGAGCTGCAAAAGAATGACGCAGCATATGCGGTGTTATCTCTGTCTCAATTCCGGCTTTCTTTCCATAGGCTTTAATTAATTTCCAGAAACCCTGACGGCTCATTTCTTTGCCGGAACAGTTAGTGAAAAGATATTCACTGCCCTCTTCACTGACAAGATATGATCTTCCCTCTTCCAGATAATGCTGCAGAGCCTCTTTTGCTGCTTCTCCAAAAGGAATAATTCTTTCTTTATGAGCATCTCTGCAGGTAACATATTCCAGTTTCAAATTAATATCACTTAACTTCAAAGAAATCAATTCAGAGACACGAATTCCCGTCGCATAAAGCAATTCTAACATCGCATGGTCCCTTAATTCCTTCGGTGTATTTCCGTTTGGCTGGTCTAAAAGCCGGCTGGTTTCTTCCATAGAAAGAATAACCGGAGCTTTCTTCTCTAACTTGGGTGCCTTTAATCCATCCGTCACATTTTGGTTTACATAATTCTGTACCACAAGATACTGAAAAAAGGCTTTCATGGATGCAAGTCCTCTGGAAATCGTTGCCGGTTTCTTTCCTTCCTGCTCCTGCTTTTCCATATATATTTTTAAGTGTTCCTGTCTGACATCCTCAACAGAAAGCACACCTTCAGAATACAGAAATTCCTTCATTTTGCGCAAATCCGTCTCATAAGAAACCGCTGTATTTTTCGATATTTTCTTTACTTCCTGAAGATACTTCATAAAAGCATCTATTTCCTGTGTCATAACTGTAACCACCTAACTCTTTTTCTCTCATGCCCTTCTATTCTTTTCCAAAAGGCAGGTACAATCCCTATTATAATGATTCTAATTTGGAAAAGCAATTCATATTTTCGTCTGTTTTTTGCTGTTTTACATAAATCTACCACATGTATCTTATTTCTATTTTTCTACCCACAATATGTTGTAAAAATTTCGTAAAATTTTTTATATTTTTTTCAACACGAAGTGCACCATACCTGGATTCAGATATGCCTCTGTTAAAAATCCGATAAAGAACAATAATAATATAATCCCCCACAAAAGAATCCATTCCCCAAGCTTTCCATGTTCCTTTCCGCACTGGTACTTTTCTTCTAACTTTAATAACAGCAGGTATCCGGACACATAGAAAATAAATTGTGGACATAACGCAATCATCATAAGCCAGATGGCACCTGCGCCAATATTGCTGATTGCCATCACGCACAGAAAGCCAAAAGAAAAGCCGCTCCATATCAGAAATATACTATTCACAACCCGGTACCACGGTGTCATTCCAAAAAAAATTAATGCAAGGACAACCGGTGCTCTTGCTGATAGTACATAAATAAAATAATCATGTTTTTCTATCGTAATATATTTTAACTGCTGTATGAAATAATCATTTAATATGCCATATTGCTGCAGACGGCTTCTTCCATACAGATTGGCAGCTATAATGCCAATCACAAAACAGCCTAAAAATAACACCTCTAACAGATGAAGATGCTTTTCTCTTCTTATCCCTGATACTCTTTCCATGTATTCACTTGTCTTAATTTTCTTATTTCATATTATTCCGATAACGGTAACAATATGCCAAGATACCAGCTACGGTTTTACTGTCCTGGATTACTCCGGCATAAATTTTTTCTAATAATTCTTCCGGGTCATATGCCCTTACTTCAATAAATTCTTCCGGATCAAGATGTTGTTTGCCCGGTTTTAAATTCGTTGCCAGATATACATCAATAAACTCATTACAGAAAGCTACGGTCGTCTTTAAAGAAAGCATCTTTTCGATATGACCACACTGAAAGCCTGTTTCTTCCTCTAATTCCCGCATGGCACTTATTTTCGTATCCTCTGTCAGGGAATCCCTGCATCCTGCCGGCAGTTCAATAGTATAACGGTCTAATGCATTCCGATACTGGCGTACCATTAAGATTCTGCCCTCCGGTGTAACCGGCACAACTGCCGCCGCTCCTTTTCTGTGTTCCACATAATCCCAGTATGCAATATTTCCATCCGGTGTCTCGATGGTGTCTGAATAAACATCCACGATTGCGCCCTGATATTTTAACTCCCTGTTAACTCTTCTGATTCTTTTTTCTTCCTGATGATTCTGTCCCATTGTATTCTCCTTTTTTCTTACTGATTTTTCCTCATTACTTGTTTTTCTTGCAAAAAAATAAGCGTCCAAAAAGCTTTCACTCTTCGGACACTTATTTCCTGCTTATTTTGCGTAATCGGTATCTTTTTTTATACAAGTGTTGATTTTATTGGAGTTACAGCTTTGTTTTTTACATATTTACTGATTTTGCACCATTTTTGCACCAAAAATTTTTATTAAATTGCAATGTTCATTTTATCAAGTTCTTCTTCTAAATGTTCATCTGTAACATGAACATATAAATCCATTGTTATTTGTATGCTTGAATGCCCCAATATTTTTTGAAGAGTTTTGGGTTGTACGCCTTTTTCTATGCATCTGGTCGCAAATGTATGGCGTAGAGAATGCATATAACAATGCTCAAAAATATTATATGTTTTACCAAGAGCATCTGCTTCTCTATCCTTATTGATATTTTTAACTATTCGAATCATTGTAATTCTAAAAGTAGATGCACCAACAGGATTCCCATTAATTGTGGTAAACACAAGACCGTTCCATTCATTATGCCATTTAATGCTTTGATTTTTTAATTTATATTGTAATTTTTGTTGATCATACAGTATAGCTTTAGCATTTTCTGTTAATGGAATTTTTCTTTTACTTGTTTTTGATTTAGGCACTCCAAAATAAAAACCACCTTTTTTTGAGTCTTGCAACAATGTTCTTTTAACATACAAAAATCCAGATTCAAAATCAATATCAGACCATTGTAATCCACCAATTTCTCCAGCTCTTAATCCAGTCTCAAGTACGAGTGAAAACGCATTGTAATAAATGGATTTTTTTGCATATTGGATAAATTCTTTTTGTTCATTTCTTGTAAGAACTCTTTTGTCGTTCTCATCATCGTTAATATCTCGTTTCTTTATTTTTAAGCTGTCTGCTGGGTTTCTAACAATATACCCATTTTCAAACGCACTCTTAAATAAAGCGTGAAGAGTTATAGCTGTCAGTTCGATTGTTCCGTAAGCATATTTGCCATCTTCAATCATCTTTTTTAATACCTGTTGGCAATGAATTTGTTTTACATCTGTTAATTCCATATCACCTATTGTTTTTTTGATATTATATTCGTAACGATTTGAATAATTTTTTTTGGTATTATCAGCGACAATTCCTTCTTTATAATTTTTTATCCAATAATTAAACCACTCATCAACTGTTATATTATTACTATTTAGCAAATTTAATTTGTGTTTTTCTTCATCGAGCCAATTTCGAGCCTCTTTAATTTTATCAAAATTCTTTTCTACTCTTTTTCCGTTTAAAGTAGTAAATCTAGCCTGATATCTTCCATCCTTTCTTTGATTTAAACCTTTACCAAGTTCCTTACCTTTTAAGTCTTTACCCATTTGTACTCCTTTCTATGAGCAAAAGACCAAACCTATATGATTATATTATCATAAAGCTTGATCTTTTACAATTTTATATATACGATTTATTCTCTAAATATTTTTCTAATTGCTTGCGCTTGAGAAGGATATTTTTGCCGTTATGTATAGTAAAAGTATTTCCTTCTTCATTCGCAAGTTCGTATAATTTATCTCTTCCTATATTAAAATAAACACTTGCTTCTTTAATAGTTAATGTAAACTTTTCGCTTATTGGAATAATTATCATATTTACGCCTTTCCAGTAGAACCGATTCCACCACGAGATACCTCATTCAAATGCTCTACTTCCTCAAACTCAATTGCTGGCTGAATTTTGTTAATTCTGAACTGACAGATTCTATCATTCTTATTAATTACTGTATCTTCCATAGTAATTACTGGTAACTTCCATTCATCTGCATCTCCACTATAGCTGTTGTCAATGACTGCAAAACAATTTGTCTGTAAAATCTTAAAATTCTTATATGTACTGCTGCGTGGAACAATATTGGCTTCATATCCGTCCGGCAACTTCATTCCTACACCTAATGGAATCAAACGAAATTCGCCTTTCTTTAGCTCTACAGTCTCAGCAGAACGCAAATCAATCCAGTCGCCGTTGCTAAATTTCTCAATCTTGTCAATTTCCTTATCAAAATATTTAATCTTAATTGTTTCCATTTATATATTCTCCTTTAAAAATTTAATATAATTGTCCCATTCACCAATCGAATAGATATATTCCTTACCTCGCAGTCCTTTTAACTTCATATCTGCTTTTATATTCTCTATTGGATTTCGTTTCGTAGCCAATGATTTAATAAAGCTATTGGTTCTATGCGTTAGGGTTAAAATGCGTTCCTGTGGAATTTTAGACACTATTTCTTGATAGGCTTCCAACTGTTCGTCTGGTATCTTAAACGTCTTATTTTTAGGTAAATTCCTTGATGAAAATGGGCTTATATTAGCTCCGCTTGTCTTCGGTTTTAATAATGGAATAATTTTGTCAGAATCGGCATATTTGAATTTGAAGAGAATTTCTGAATCGGTTTCTTCTATATCAAAGATAATTGACTGGTCAATTTCGTTAATTGATTTCAAAATATTGTGTCCTCTTCCAAGTGAAGGTATATATGCTTGTAAAACATCTCTGCCATAGTGAAATACTTTATTACCATACATACAATCAATATAACAATCTACATCTTCGAGATTTCCATTAAGTTTTCGTGTGAAATCTTTTGTCCATTGATTATATGGTACTTTAATACGGTAAATACCTTTGAATTTATCTATTAAGTATGACGTGTTTATCACCCTCTTTCTTTAATCGCAATATAAAACTACTTTGTTCTGAGCGAGAGATTGTTTCACATCAATGACTCGTTGGTTTTTTGAACCTTTGAATTTTAATGATAAATCTTTCTGCTCATCTATATATTCTCCGTCAACGAGCACATCTACATTGTAAATTATCTTTCTTCTCTTTTCCCACGCTTCAATGTCTTTTTTATCTAAAACAACACAATCAGCTTGTAATCCTGCAAAAGAACACATAATGTCGTTCCAGCAAAAGCCAGTATATAACCAAATTGTTTTTTCGGAAAAAGAAACACTGATTTCTTGGACTAATTTGAGGACTTCATCAAGATTGTTTTCATGTAGTGGATCACCACCACTGAAAGTAATGCCCGATATATAGTCTTTAGACAATTCGTTAAATATCTCTTGTTTTGCTGATTCGTCAAATGGAATGCCACTATCGGGATTCCATGTTTGAGGATTTTGACAATTATAACAATGGTGAGAACAGCCTGAGAGCCATAAAACTACCCTCAAACCAGTGCCGTTGCATACATCTTCATGCTCTATTTTGAGATAATTCATTTTAAATTACCTCCTTGTCATAGTCTGCTACAATGTCATCACACGTAAAACCATACTTCTTTTCGGCTTCTTTTCTAATATTTACAGCATCATTAAAATCTGTATAATCACCTAAGTATTTGGTTTTATAATTAACAGTTATATATGCTGTCCACATATTCTTTTCTTTGTTGTAACTTACCCCTGTTTTACCAGAAGTATTTACTTTGCTTAAACCTCTATTGTGGGAATTTCTTTGATTAGATTTTAGAATGATATTACATTTTCGATTGTCGTCAGTATCACGAGATAAGTGATCTGGAATTGAATTTGACGATTCATATTCACCATATTTTATTTCTGCAATTACTTGATGAATCATTAAAACAGATTTATTGTATTTATCATCTATTTTTACATTTGTCACCCAATAACCTTTGTCGATATTGCCACGTTTATCAATTTTACGCCAATACCATCTTTTAACAATGTCGTAATCATCTTTGTCAATAAGACACTTGTTATTATTATCGTCTAATAAATAGTATGTATTATCGCCATTATCAATAAATTTATTTGTTTTAGTAGAATATTCCTTGTTCCTTTTTGCGATTTGTTCAGAAGCATAACATCCACAAGATTGTGTGTGTCCAGTTTTTAACTGATATCCTGTAACACTTTTAATTTGTGGGTTACCACAATCACATTTACATAGCCAATGTGCATTCGTCATAGTTCCATTTTTATACTCTTCTTCGTCACGTTGTAAATCTCTTCCAATTACAGTTAACCTTCCGAATTTTTGTCCAGTTAAGTCTTCAACTTTTAAGGGATTGTTGAACTTGGAACATCCACATGATTTAATATGTCTACACTGAATAGAAGCTAATTGATTTGGTGGTGGGATTTCGCCACAGTCGCATTTAGTTCTAACATATATTCTATGATATTTCTTATTAAAGTAACTATCATATGATTTTTCATAGTCAATATCTGTTATTGTCAGTCGATTGTACTTCTTTCCTATTTCCAACTTTGCTTTTTCTATTGCTTTATTATAAAATACAATTCTTCGCTTTTTCTTTGTTTCTTCTGTTAAAATTCTTCCTATAAAAATCACTCCTTAAAAATAAGTAGTAGAGGAATTTTTATATTATCCTCTCTACTTATTTATTCTCTTATTATTTAAAAGTTTCGTGCGAAACTCTCATCTCTACCTCTTGCTGTTTACCCTTGTTGAATGCGCTCTTGTAATCACCTGTAAGATAACCAGTTACTCTACGAAGTCGCCTAATCTCTTTACATCCACACATAGGACATTCATCGGCAATATCATCTGTATATCCACAATTGGTACACATGTCATTTGGAACATTTATTGCAAAATAAGGTACGTCTTTATCCATTGCATAATTTACGATTGTTTCAAGTGCATCAATATTATTTTTTACACTACCATTAAGTTCCGTATAAGTAATACATCCTGCACGACTATATCCTGTAAGTTGAGATTCAATATCAATTTTTTGCATTGGTGTAATTTTAACCCACACAGGAACATGGACACTGTTAGTAAAGAAATCTTTATCGGAAACATTAGGAATTACACCATACTTATCCTTAAATTTTTGCATTGAGGTGTAACATAAATTCTCGGCAGGACTAAAATATGTTCCAAAATTAAGCTTATATTCATTTTTGAACTCAGCGCATTTGTCGTAGAATAACTTTTCAATTCTTTTAGCAAGTTCCATACCTCTATCTGTTGTATGGTCACATCCAATAAGAATCTGAAGTGTTTCTGCTAATCCAATCTGTCCGACACCTAAAGTTCCATGTTTTAATGCAGATATAATCCCTTCTTCTGGAATATAACCTTCCATTACACCATTTTCGTACATAAATTTTGCTGAATCTGGTGACTGTGAACAAATCCATTCAAATCTTTCAAGCAACATATCTTTTGCTTCATGGATTTTTGTGTCAAGAATATTCATAAATTCTTCTACAATATTAGAAGTTCCATACATTTCTTGTTCTTGTGCAGCATTACTTTCAGCTTCCATTGCTAAAGTAGGCATAATAATTGTCACAGGACAGATATTGCCTCTTCCATCTTTCAACTGACCGAACCCATTAATATCCCATGTGTTAGCTGTGCGGCAGCCCATTGTGCTAAAATATGTCTTTGGATCGTTTTTATCATATCCATCATTACCAGACCAATCCACATTAGCATAGTTTGGATATAATCTCTGAGCAGTTGAACGCAATGCTAATCTGAACAAATCATAGTTTGGATCTCCTGATTCTCTATTTACACCTTTCATACACTGGAAAATACCACATGGGAAAATTGATGTCTTATGCAACTTACCAATACCTTTAATAGAAACATCAAGTAATGCTTTAGTTACCATACGACCTTCTGGTTCTGTACATGTTCCATAATTGATTGAAGTAAATGGGAGTTGATTACCTGAACGGCTCTGAAGAGTATTAAGATTATGATAAAGACCTTCTACTGCTTGATATACTTCTTTTTCTGTCATATCCATAGCATATTGATAAGCCTTTGGTGCAGCATCTGTGTATTCGTTAATTGGCGTAGTATCATTCATTCTTTCTGTAAATTCTTTATATAAAGGATTTAAAGATTCGTTGATGTATTTTAATCCGTTTTTGTAATGTTTATAAAAACTTTTTCTTACATATGGAATCATTGTCCAATCAAGATGAGTTGCTGAAACCCCTCCAAACTGCTGTAAAGACTGTAACTGAAATATAACAGCAACCAACTGAAATGCGGTACTTACTGATTGAGCAGGTCTTACATCTGTTTGCCTTGTATTAAATCCATTGGCAAGTAATTTATCAAATGGAATACTGAGACAGTTATGCATTCCAACTGCATATGAGTTAAGATCATGGATATATATCTCATTATTCAAATGATTATTTCTTGACATTTCTGACATGCAATTATCTAATGCATACTGTTTTAGTACGGTATCACTTGCCTCTCCAACTCTACCTCCAAATGATTTTTCATCAATATTGGCATTTTGATTTTGAACGTTTGATGCTGTAAGTTTTTCTTTGATAGACTTCATAAGATTAGTATTCTGTTCACGCACTCTCGTTCTGTCATTTCTGTAAATCACAAATGCTCTAGCAACATCTTTGCGCTTGCCATCCATAAGCATCGTTTCAATAATGTCCTGAATATCTTCAACATTCATAGACTTCTTATTTAATGATTCAATGTGATTTGTAATTACTGTAGCCTTTCTTTTTGCTTCTGGTGTAATTTCACCATCTACCTCATCGAAAGCAGCAAGAACCGCTTTTATAATTTTGTTACGGTCAAAATCAACTTTTCGACCATCTCTTTTAATTACTTTTGTCAATACTTTGTCTCCTTTCTAAATTACTGTTATTATTGCATAACCAAGTACACATGCTGCAATCGCTGCTACAGCTTTCCAATCAATCTCAAATTCTATACAATCTATAAAATTGAATTTCATTTTATCTCCTTTCTCGATTTCATAAGAAATCAACCTTTCATTGGAATTTTCATGCTCTAAAACGCCCTATTTATAAGGGTTTTCTAATTCGCATCTTTTATTTTCACCTTCAATTCTTCTAATTTTTTGTAAAAAGAAGAATCGTATGAAGTTGGATCATTAAGAATCATTTTGTCATCGTATGCTTCTCTGTTATAACCAGACTCTTCATGTCCGAATACATAAGTATCTCCAATTCCCATAATTTTTTCACCTCTTATCTAATAATATTGCCATCAACCTGTTTTTCACATACAAGCGTTTTATGTATTACACCATCATCAATATTTGCATGTGTTTTAACTGGCTTTATGTGGTCAATACTATATTCTCTATTTTCAACTGTAACTGTTAAAAACTCATCAGGTTTATCTAATAATTCTCTTGCTAAACCATGAGTTGTTTTAATACCACTTAAATAAATTTTCCTACACCTTCTTTCATTGCATATAAAAATCTTTTATATATTCACATATATCTTTTACGCAAGAATCTGTTCTAGTAATACAACATTTAATCCATGGATGAAGTATTCTATACCATCCTTTCTCATCATAAGCTATTACAGGAATATCGTTTTTATATGCTTCATAAATTTCAATTATAGAACCAACACTACTATTTAATTCTGTTGTATTTACAATAACAATGTCGCTACTACGAACTAAAGAAATATCAAAATTCATAACTTCTTTTTCATTCTGCTGTCTTTTCTCTTCAAAATTAAAATAGTCACACGGAGAAATGACATTTATTTTTGAATTAGTTGCATCTGAACAATCTTCTAAATTGTCCCTAAACATGTTTCTCCATTTGGTCATTTCTTCATATGTAAGTCCTTGCATTTTCCCAGCAAGGTATATCGTAAGTTCATTATTTCTCATTCTTATTCAATAACCTTTCATATTGTGTTACAATGTTTTTAACAACTTCATCAATATTAGAATTCCAATTGTTATAAACAATCTTATCTGCCAATAATTCTGCTTTATAAAAGTCACTTATATCAGATGTAACTCTTCTATCAGCTTCTTCTTTGTTATCACCACGCAATGCCAACCGTTTCTTTATTGTCTGAATATTGGAAAAAACATAGATAATCTTTGCTGTATAATTCTCCTTTAAGACCTCTTTTACTCCTGCTGGTGTTAAAATAACAATAGTTCTATCGCTAGAATTTTCGTAGCTTTCTTTAGAAGATCCATACTTCCATATACCATCGCTAGTCACATATTCCTGCCATTCTAAAAAGAATCCATTTTTTACTTTTTCGTTAAACTCATCATCTGAAATAAAATGATATGTCTCTCCATTTATTTCGCCTTTTCTCATTGGTCTTGTTGTATATGTAACATTTTCATGAAAGCCAAATTCAGATATTAATTTGTCTCTTATTAAGTTTTTTCCACTACAAGTCTTCCCAATTAAAATTAACATTTTTTTACCTCAAGTTCTTCGTCCACAAATCCAATAATATGACCATCATTTACAACAATCCTTCTATTTTTATAGTTGTATCCATCAAGACAATCACCAATTGTTACATTATCAAGTTCAATATAATTTTCTTCATGCATAATAATATTCTCCCTATTTGAATTTCTCACAAATATGTGCAAAATATGCAACTTCTGATAAGTCATCGCTATGAATAACTACTCTAAGTGGATGAATTGCAATTGACATTACACCTAATAATGACTTTGCATCCACAACCTGTCGATCATAAATTGCATCCACATCACTTTTAATGTGATAAGTTACTTCGTTAATAAACTCCTTTAATAATGAAATATTATCAAGATTTACAATATGCTCTTTACTCATTAGAATTCCTCCTTTTTGTCGTAAACAATTACTTGTGTTATCATACTTTCCCAATCTTCACATGCAGTAGAAATATCGCCTGTATATCTAACTGTTTTACTTAATGCTTTTGTATCAACAATAAATTCAGCCAACGAACCATCACTGGTACAAATATTATTAGAATCAGTATGAATATCAGCCTTGCAATCCGCTAAAATACACGGAATGATTGTCCCGTCTTCTAATACGAGATCAATATACTGACCTATTTTTTTGGTATATGCAGAGCCAACCGCTATACAATATCTTCCATTTACCTGACGAATACCATAATTGCCAGTATATGCTATTTGCTGCATTTTATATTGGTCACTCGATTTTGATGTTATGGATTTGTAACTCATATAACTTTTAATTTTATTATATGGGGTATTATATGATAAGTAGTCGGTTGGACTTTCTGAAATCAGTGATTTATACACATAAAATACATTTTCATCTTGCTCTATGCATACCCAATTTTCGTCATAGTCATAATATTCAATTTCTGTATTAAAGGGCTTTACCTCAACAACATAAGATTCAAGATTTGGCTCAACTCTTATATTTGTTGAATTGTTCAAATAGCCAATTTTCGTTTCGATATTTGGAAATTCAATACAACTAAGTAATTGATTAATATTTGTTGCTATTTCTGTGCCTATTTTTAATTCTTTTCCTATATTATTTTTATAATTATGTCCCCAAATGGGGACGACAGGAAAAGATATTACAAACAAACATATTAGAACTGCTATACGTTTTTTCATTTGTCCTCCTATTTGAATGTTGACTGTTACATATTTATATTCTCTTTTTCTAATTGAAATTTCACCGAACCATTTTAATGAAATCTTTTTCACTAATAATTGGAATATTTAAAGATTTTGCTTTAGAATTTTTAGAACTTGTAGAATTAACATCATTATTAATTAAATAAGAAGTCTTCGAACTGATTGAACCTGATACTTTGCCACCATAACTCTCAATTTCTGATTTGAGTTCATCTCTATTTGTATAATGATTAAGCGAACCAGTTATCACAAATGTTAATCCTTTTAATGAATCATTAGTATGGCGATTACCTTTTGATTCAAATATGAATTCTTTTGACAATTTTAAAATATCAGAACAATGTTTTTCAAAATAATCATCAAGAGAATTAATTAAAGTATTTCCGATTCCAGGAATATATTTAAAATATTTTGCTCCTGTTAATGCCATCTGCTGCATAAAATTGTCAAAGTTATAATCTACTGCTTCTGCTATCATTTTACTTGCAGATTTTCCGACCATAGGAACTGAAAGACTATAAAGAAAATGTTCCAGATTGGTGTTACGGGATTTTTCAATAGACGAAAGAAGTTTTTCTACGGACTTTTTACCGAATCCTTCTAGTAACCCCATTTCTTTTTCGTGTTCTGATAGATGATAGATGTCTTTGATTGATTTTAACCATCCAAGATTGATGAATTTCTCAATAGTTGATTCTGATAATCCATCAATATTAAAAGCATTCTTACTTACTGCGTGACTGAGTTTGCCAAGTAATTTACCGTTACAACCTTCGTTAGTACAATAAAGAACTTCTGAATCATTGTCTTTAACAATCTTTGTAGGTGATCCGCATATTGGACATTTATTTGGAATATCAATATAATCTTTTGTCTTATTATCATCTTCTTCTGCCCATCTAATCTGAGGGATTATGAGATTTGCTTTAAATGTGCCAATATGTTGACCTCGCCATGGTCTACCCATAATTTGTCTTAATACGGATATGTTGTGCAACGAAGCACGTTCTACTTTACTCCCTTCAATTTCTACTGGCTTGAATACAGCAGTTGGACAAAGACTTCCTGTTTTACCCATTGTCCATTCAATATCTGTTAATTCTGTCTCAAATGAATCATTTTTTGCTTTCCAAGCAATTCCATTCCTGAAATGGTGAGAAGTATTACCAAGAGATTTGCCATATTCAATGTCATCAAATTTGAATACAACGCCGTCTTGCGGTAAAAATTTCTCTTTTGCTTCATCAAGAAAATATTCAATAGCTTCATCAATTGACATATCTGCCAATGCCAAATTAGCAAATGGAACTACGTCAAATCCAAGGTCAAGTGCCTCTAATAAAGAAACCATAAAAGAATTATCTTTATATCCTTCAACTACTTCCCACGCATACCAAGATAGTTTCCTATCTTTTACAATCGAAGTATCAAGACTTGATAATGTACCTGCTGCTAAATTACGACTATTCTTATATTCTTCGTTTTTGTTAATCTCTGCAAAATCTTCTAATTTAATTAATGCTTCACCATCAATTATATAAGTTCCTTCCTTATTAATATGTAATGGAACATTAGTAAACTGTTTAACGTGTTCTGTCACGTCAGATCCAACTATACCATTTCCTCTGGATTCTGCCAGGATAAAATCACCATCTTTATAGGTAAGACGCACCGTTAAGCCATCTAATTTTACAGAAGCCACAAGATTATGATTATTTGCAAACTTAATAATCTCTTCTACACTATGACACTTTTCCAATGATAACATTGGTGTTTTATGTGTAACTTCTTTTATATTGTCCAATATTGTTGCGCCAACATTGTGCGTTGGGCTATTTGATAATACAATACCAGTTTCATCTTCCCACTGTCTGAGTTCTTCAAGTTTATTATCAAACTCAGTATCACTCATAATAGGCTGTCCAGTATTGTAATAAGCTTCGGAAGCTTTATTGAGTTCTTCAACCCTTGATGTAATATCAAATTTATTCATTTACTTCCTCCTTTTCTCCACAATATTCTTTTAAGTATGTAAGCATTTCTGACTCTTCTGGAAAGAACGGATCTCGTTTCTTTACATTTTGCACCCAACCTAAAAAGTTCATCCAAAATTGACCAACTCTCCAATCAGGCATGTGTGTCATATGTAATCTTGTTACTTCATTATAAAAATCATATAATCTATTCGGATTTCTAATATTAATCACCTTCTTTTAATAAATTTGGATAAATTTTCACAAATAGATTTTTTAAATCCACATGTCCAACTATATCAACAATGTTTGTGTATGTAGACCAATAAGGTTTATATTCACCATATTTTGTAATAAGAGGTTGTCTGTTTATGCCTTGCTATAATACAATTGCTTTGTATGGATTTCCAATTCTTTTTGTATAATTCCAATTAGTTTCGTGTATCACAACACAGTCACCTTCAGTGACCTTATTCTCTATATCACTATTTATAATATCGTATATGTTTACCACTTCTTTCTTCAAATTATATGTATTGAAATGAACATTTATTTGTGTACCTCATAAAACCATTCATTGTATAAATCATATCTATTTTGAATATTAAGCCAGTTAATTTCCTTATTATTATCCTTTGCCCATTTAATAAAATCAGTAATCTTTCCACAGCAACCAAATTCAGGACAACCTGCACGATATATACAATTAGGTACTAATACATTGGATTCCAATGGATGTGTTTTATGTAATTCAATTTTGAAATCTTCTGCTAATTCAACGGCTTCTGGTGTGGCGTTTCCACACAATCTTTTTCTCCATCCATCAATACAGTTTTGCTCATTAGCATAACCATCAAAATTAACCAATGCATCTTGTGGTTTCTTTCCTCGTGGAGTATCATCAACCAATCTATCATCTCTTTGAGAACTAATAAATTTTTCAAATTTATGTCTTGACCATTCTGTACTCAACCAATAATAAATACTTTTCCATGACCAATCAAATTCAAGTAATCTAATTGGTGAATGTTCTGATATAAGCAACTTCTTTTTAAAATTATCTGTTGCTTCGTTCTCTGTAAAATCTTTATTATCGGTTGTTCTACAATGATTCTTTACTCGTCTCCAATCATCACCAATCCAATTAAAAACTGTTTTCAAATCTTAATCCTCCTAACCAACATAATCTGTAAATTCTTTGCCACACAGCGTACACTTAACTGTTTGGCACTCTGTAGTACAATACGGTAAAAACTCGTATACAAACTGTTCGCCTACTATTGAATGAAAACCACAACATATTTTTCTATGATTTTCCACCCATTTATCCAATTTTTCACTTGTCTCAAATCCCAATTTTAGTCCTCCTGTTCGCTATCTAAAAGACCACACATAATCAACAAATCTATCCCAATTCATATGTACCTGACTGTAAACATCAATTTTAATATCTTCTGCTCGTCCAACCCAAGGTGATACGATTACTTCATATTCGCTTTTAGACCACGTATAATACATAAGCAATCTTCCAAGTTTTTCTGAAAAATCGTCTTTCGTTAAATTTTCTTTCAAAAGCTTGTCTACTTCTTTTTTAAAAGCTCCATGCTTGAATATGTTCCATTTAACAATTTTTCGTGCATTTGAATCACTATAGAGTACATACCATTCCGTAAGAATCACCTCCAATGAAACTCCAATTTACTCGTCTTTATATTTAAGATCTTTATATTCCAAATACATATTCGCTGCGAATACAATTATAAACATGAATGCTAATCCATATGCGATTGTTCCAGTAATAGCATTACTAAACGTAGCAATTAAGCATCCAGCAATCGTAAATATAAACACTATAAACATTTCTTTAACAGTTTCGATAAATGCTTTCTTAAATTTTCTTTTATTCAATTTTCTTCATCTCCAATCTTCTATAAAATTAAACCAGTTTCTTCTACTTTGTATACTTTTCCTTTTTTGACTATTACTTTGAATGAAATAAGTGAATCACATACTGGACAGAATGATATTAACTTTCCTCTTTCACTTGAACCATACGTATATTCGCCATCTTTTGCAGGTATTTTGTCTCCAACTTCGTACTCTTGAAGCATACAGTTTGTCCATTTTACTTGATCCTCTGCTTCAAATATAGTTTTACAATTTGGGCATTTTATTTTTCCCTTAACATAATCAAAACAACCCATTATCCTATTCCTTCCTTTCATTACCAATGTATAAAAGTTCCTAAAAAATCATATCCGTTATCTGTTTTTATATATTTTCTATATAAAAAATATCCAGTATCTTTTAATATATTTGCTTCATAATCTCCTATCACACCAACTTTAATACATTGATATCCTTTTGTGGCAGCTTTAATAATTTTGTTTTCTATCTCTTCTAACGACTGCCAATTACGATTATCATTGTTTAAATCTGATATTTTTCTAATAACACTGCTTTCTATCATAAAATCACCTCCATATTCAATTATTCTCTTTTTCGATAGAAATTGTGAGCGAAATGCTCTAAGATTTGACTTGTTATTAAGATATGTCTTACATTATAGATTTTATTATTCATATGAGTTTGAATTACTTAATCCCTATACATAAATTCTAAAAAGCATATTCTTTATATTCTACAAATTGCTTTCATTAGTATTCTCCACTTTATAAGCAACTTCTATCCAATCCGGCTTCCAACATAATACTTTCTAATGCTTCCTTTGAATAATTTTCTGAATAGTTTCTATATTTTGCAATTTGATTTGCAAGATTTTTGATTACTTCCATAAGGTCTTCTTTACAAGTTTCAAAACCTTCAATATATCCCATATCTCTTCCATCTTCATATGCTGTTGTTTCTCTACTGTCTATCATTATTTTTCTCCTTTCACATGGATTAATGGTTTCTTGTTACTTATTTTTAGCACCCATATAGTTTTCTTTTGTAACTTCATAATGTTTAGTGTCATAATATTTGTTATCAATCAACTTTACGTCATCCTTGAAAGTTCCAACAATTCTTCCATTATACTTTTTAACTATTTTGTCATATGATTTTTCAATTGGGTTGCCAACAACCACACAAAAATCAAGTTTTCTAAAATTATATTTTTCGAATATATCTTGTAATACCTGTCCAAGATCCATACCAAACGTCATCTTATCGTCTGTAAAATTCATTATGCTTAAACTGTGTGCATAATTACACCTTCTGTTTACAGAATAACTAATATATCCAATGATTTGTTCATTTTTAATAGAAACAAATTGATGTCTTTCCCATGTACTATCATCAATCGTCATGGCATCATAATATGTATCATTGTTCCAGAACTTGTACTTATCATTGAACCAGATATTATATTGAAGTTTTTCCAATTGCTCTTTGTACTTGATTGCAACATCTAACATTTTTATCACCTCTTTCAAATTTTTGTGTTTCACACTCTTAAATAATAATCAAAACTCCTTTATTTAATTAAATATTTGTTGTATACTATATAAAAAAGGAGACAAAATCATGTCAATAAACTGGGAGTCTAGCATTTTATGGGGAATGATAGGATTAATAGCTACAATTTTTTTCGGCTACATATTTTATATAAAAAGTATAAAAAATAAATCTTTGTCAATATTTACAACATCTGATACATTGGTTTCAGAATCTTTAACAAAATATAAAGGGTTAAAAATTTTTTATAATAAAAAACCTATAAAAGAATTGGTCAGCACCACTATAACTATAAAAAATATTGGTAATTTGACAATAGAAGTTTCTGACATTTCATCCTCTTCTCCTATTACATTTTGTGCTTCCAAAGAATTTTTATTAAATGATGTTAAAGACTATATATTATATAGCTCAAATAAAAATTCTTCATTTTCATTGCTCAAAATAAATAAATCAAAAATCCAACTTGTGTTCGACTATTTAAAACCAGAAGAAGAAATTTCTCTTACATTATTACACAGTGGAATATTAAAAATTAGTGGCGATTTAAAAAATGGTATTATTTATCAGAGTGCAATAGAAGAGAAAAAACGAAGAAAAAGAATTAATAGAATGAAAATTGTTATTATATTATTCTTAACCTTTGGTTGCCTTTTTAATATTGTAAGTGTTATTATACTATTTATAATCAAATAATTTTTATTATGTTTAGTATCTATATTACTGAAATATCGACTATTGTACTAGTTATTATTCAATCGCTGCACGTTGTATTTAGAAAGATTTGAATTATATTTTTCATTTCTTACTATTTCTTATCAACGAGATAATTCACTTTTTTATTATGTGTTTCAGCATATTCAATTTCAGATTTTGTTGAGCTTCCAATATATCCATTGACATTGATTACGAAAATTTCATCTGCCATATCAATTTTTCTCTTGTGCATATCATCTAACATAATCTTTTGCTCATCTGTAAATACATCGCCTGAATGACCAAAACACCCAACTGAAATCACAATATAACCATTTAAAGTAAGTTCTTTTTGAACTTTCATAAACTCATCTTTAAATTTTGTACTACCACATAATGTAATCACTTTATAATCTTTTAATCCTTCACGGCATACACCTTCTACTGAATTTCCACACATAAATTCATTGCATTCTTTTCCTGGTCTTTGGTAACTCATATAACGATCCTCCTCTTGTTACTTCAACAACATGTAAATCGCCCACGGATAATAGATATAATCTAACACAACATTAAATAGAAACTGAAATCTGTGGAACTTAATATCTTCAATATTGCAACTAAAAGCTGTTTTTACTTCTGACAGGTTTACACCAAATGACCATAAGCAAGTGAATACCTGTAATGCAGACATTACAATAAACTCAGTTGTTCCAATTTTGTTTCCTAACATTATGTAAAAAATAATTAAGAATAGCTCCATAAAGAATACGGTCAATATTACAGCTCCATGCATGGAATCACTTATTGGTTCTCCATTATTGTTCTCTTTATTTTTTGCAAGCGACTTAAACATTCTCTTTTGCCACAATGTTTTACTTAATACACTTGGCGTACCTTTAATTCTGAAAAACATTAAAATAAATAAAATTGTTAAAGCTAAAATTTTCATATTATATTATTCTCCTTATCTTCTACATCTCACACTTCCACCAGCATCTATATCACCTGATACGTTACCACAAGTTACTGAACCACCTGCATCTATATCTCCTTTGACATCTCCACTGACTTTACAACTGCCACCGCAATCAATACTTCCTGAATTGCCGTGAACTTCTACTGAACCACCACAATCAATTTTATTTACATTTCCTTCGATGGTGACTTTAATATCACCACTATTGCATTCCTGAACTATATTGCCATCTACAATAACCTTTCCATTGTTGATGACAACATTAGTTCCTGAACATGTGATTGTTTTACCATTAATAGTTATTCTGTTCATTTTTACCTCCTTTATTTTCACAAGAATCTACAGCTTAATTGTTCTTTTTACTCTTTAACTTATTGAATATTTTTGAAAGATATTTCTTCTGCCATTTTGAAAAATTAACATTGTACATTTTTTCAAATAGTTCTACACCATCTCTTTCAAACATTCTTTGATAAGACCATAATTTATCTTTTGCGTTTGCATTCTTGTTATCTTTAAAATCATCACGCATTACTACTCCATCTTCACGAATAATTTTTATTCTTGAATTTGGACAACTCATACAATCGTCTACATAACATAATCCAAACGGATCATATTCTGCACATTTTTTCTGGTCACAATTTTTTATAATTAGCTTATATTCTGTAACTGCTCTATTGCCCATCATATACAACCTCCTAATTCCACTAAGAAACAACGGTTTCATTCGGTTCTTAGAAATCACTTATTTCCATGTCAATCACCCAAAACCCTTGATTTATAAGGCTTTCAGAGCATTGATTTTTATAAAATTCGGCAAATCCTTAAAAATGCCATATTTTACTCATCTTTTGACGATTTTCAAATTTTCATGTCCTACAACCCTTGATTTTACTAGGGTTACAGAGCGAATGAAATCCGTCTTTCCTTGGCTTTTTGAGTCTCTGAAACGCCCTATTTATGGGCATTCCAAGACCTCAATTTTCTCAAATATGAAAATACTGTTCATTGTTTCAATGAATACTGCACTTGCTGTACTGATTATTGATACAACGCTACTTGTTCGCAAACACATATTGCTATAATCTGAACCATCAGCATTTTTAAGATAATTTATAATCATTGGTTTTCCAAGTTTAACATTATCCAAATCTAGCTCTACAGTTCTTCCAATTCTCATCGGATATCTGCCATCGGTTCTGTCTTGACCTCTTTCACCCTTTGTTCCTGAATGAGTTATTTTTGTTATTTTATATTCCATGTAATTCCTCCCACTGCATTATTCTCTTAAAATACTAACTTTGGATGAGCTGTGTCATATAAACACTGCTGTAAGTGAGTCTGTTTCTTACTTACGCCCTCTTTGCTGATAGCCATTCTCAAAGCACCAGTTTGAGCAACCAAATCACATTTTTTCTTTGCTCTTGTAATTCCTGTATATAATAATTCTCTTGTTAAAAGGGAATATGAAGAAAAATCAATGCCGAAAATAACATGATCGAACTGAGAACCTTGAGACTTGTGAACTGTAATCGCATAACCAAGTTCAATACTATTAACTTGTGTTCCTTCTACATATACCTCTCCAATGCCCATAAACGAAATAAGCACTGCTTTATCTTCTGGAAATACCTTTTTAATAATACCAAGATTACCATTAAAGATAGGTGGATTGGTTTTGTATGTATTCTGTGTATTGATAACTTTGTCTCCTTCTCGAAGAATTGTTACTTTGCCCTGTGATACAACCTCAATCTGTTCTTTACTGTCGTCTTCTGGATTATATAAATCCTGAATCGTATTATTGATGTTATAAGTGCAAGCATCACCTTGTTTCTTAACAGGAACAAGTATCTGAGTTTCCATAATATTGAAGTTCTCTGTGTTCATTGCTTCTGAAAATCTCTGCATTATTTTATAGAAAGTATTACTCTTATCTGAATAACAATCTAATGATAAATCCTGCAATTCTCCTCTTGTCTCTGTACCAACCCAGTCTTTTTCTACAATCTGTATTCCTTTACGAATGCGTCTTGCTTCTGTAACAATGGCTGATGCTGCTGCTTGTCTATGTACTTGACTAAGATATACCGTAGGAATCTCAGGAGAATTGATCATATCAAACGCAATGTTGCCACACCCAATTGACTCTAACTGTCCCATATCTCCAAGACAGATAAGCTTTGCACCTGAAGGGATTGCTCTTAAAAGATAATAGAAAAGATAAGCATCAACCATTGAAATCTCATCTACGATTACAATGTCAACATCCAATGGGTTTTCATCATGATATGTGAAACCATTCTTGCCCCCATCATCAGTACAAGGATATTTAAGCAATCTATGAATTGTATATCCTTCTTCTCCTGTGATTTCAGCCATTCGAGAACTTGCACGACCAGATAAAGCACACTGTACATATACATAATCTTTCAATGCTTCAAGAAAAGCAGACACGGATGAACTCTTACCTGTTCCAGCTTCACCATGAATAACAACTACATTGTTTTCAAGTGCTTCTTTTACACCCATTCGCTGTTCTTCTGTAAATTGCCAACCATTCTTATGCTCGACATGCTTGATTGTATCTTCCCAATCGCCATATGTAATCTCTGATTTTGCATCTCTTAATCGGATTAATTCTTTGGCAATTTTATCTTCAATATTGTAGAATTTTCTAAGACCAATCTGTGTCTTATCTTCATTCCACCACAGCTCATCACCCATATCATGAATTGCTTCTGTAATATTCATATCAGGAACATCTTCGCCAAGTTCATCAATAATTGCCCCCATTAACTCATCAGGTGTGATCCATGAACAACCATTCTGACCAGAATCTTCAAGGTATTTGTAAATAAAGGCACTAATACGTTGAGAACAAAATTCTTCCATTCCACTATCAAGTGCTATTTTATCTGCTGTTTTCCAACCGATTCCTTTTACTTCGTTACATAAGATATATGGATTATTTTTAACCTTTTCAACAACTAAATCAGGTGAATTGTATCGTTCCATTAATCTATTCACCATATTGTTCGTAAGGTTATACTGTTCCAACTCTGAAAAGATTTTTGCTAAATGGATATTCCGATTAAATCTTTCAATCCATCGTGCAGCCGTGTCTAGTCCACAACCTCTGACCTTTACCAAATCTTCTGCCTTGTTATTCTTCAATGAATCAAAAGGATCATCCAATGCGTCATACATATTTTCAATCTGAAGTGGGGTGAACAAAGTGGACAAGAATTTCTTCTGTCCAACTTTGTCATTCTCATTAAAGGTAATGGCACTATAGATTGATATGATATTGTATTGTCCTCCCCATTTGGGATCTTCTACATAATCTGCCACCAATACGTATGGATTACCTTCAACTAACTGTGGCATTGTACCTTTGATTATGATTTGATTGAATTTGTCGGTCTTAGGTTTTCCCTCTTTGACCTTATCTACTGAGACAACAGCAATTCCAAATTCATTTTTATAAAATCGTATTGTCTCTACACTGCATATAATTTTTATTCTATTTTCTGATGCCATTAGTCCTCACTTTCCTTTTAATCAACTTTTGTTCTTTCAGATTGAAGTAGCAATGTACCATCTAAATGTATCTCTTGAACTTTATTTACTGTATGCTGGTAAATTGTGTCTTTGTAAATCATTGGTCTGAAACTATCATCTCTTCTGATTCCTGCCACAACAATCTTTGAACCTCTACTTAGCCAGCTTCTTTCAAGTACAGTCTTCTTATCACTATTCGAATCAAGCTTTGCTGAAATTTGTTTATTATAAAATGCATAGTGACCTTTATTAAACTTCACATGTACTGCACCATACTTTGTAAGAAGTGTAACCATACAATGCAAATTATCAGCATTGATAACTGTTCCTGCTATTCTTGAAATCTTAAATTTAGGCATTTTCTTTGGTGAACCATCAATATAGCGAGTGTAATAATCGTAAGGTTCTGGTTCTTCTGGTAAATCGAAGAAATTAACTATGCCATATAGTTCTTCATTAATATTCTCCAATTCATGCTCACCATCATAGAAACTTAATGCTTGCATAGACCAAGAAGGTAATGTACCATCAGCATATTGATCCCAAACAGTTTTAAATAAAGCTTCATTATAGAGATTCAATGTATCAGTATTGTCAAACCAATCTTTTAATGGCTGAATGTATTTATCAACCTCTTTAGTAAACAATTTTTCTGATACAATATAATATTCTCCTTTTATTTTAACTACTGAGTCTTCTGTGAAATGTTCCTTGAAGAAAGGCTGAGAATTGTTGTCGAGAATATAATAACCATCATGATATCCTCTTTTGGGTACTTTCTTTCCTTCATCTATATGCTTTTCATACAATCCTTCATCATCTAAAACATATTTTTTGAAATTGACCATACGTTTTGCTAAATCTAATGATTCAGGAATAATACCCAATTCTGTCATTTTTGCGAACTGTTGCATTGTAATTTTGTCACTTGGAGTAAAAGCATAGTTTTTTAAATACCAACACATTGTTTCTTTTCTATCTGATGAGTGCAACTCTGTAAAGCAACCAGCTTTAATTAACTGAACCATTTTTGACTTGGTAATAAGTTTTGTATCAAGCATTTTACGGGCAAAATCTTCTATAGAATTAAATGGTCTGTTCTGAATAATTGCTTGTACAATATCATCGCCTATACCATTGATACCTTTTAGTCCAAAAATGATACGATTGTTCTCAACATCTGCTTTGAAACCAAAGTCTGCTGAGTTGATAAGTGGAAGCTCTACTTTAACATTCTCTTTTTGAACAGCCGCTATTGCTATTGCCATCTTTCCATAATTGGTAGAATCACCTGCATTTTCATCTACTGCGCCAGAATCTACAATTAAATTCGCTGTCTGCCAGTAAATCGGGCTGTATTTATAACACAAATTCAACTCTTGAAGACCTATAATCGAGTAGGCTAGTGTATGACTTTTATTGAATCCATACCCTCGCTGGGTGCAAATAAGCACATTCCACACATAGTTCGTTAAATTCTTTGATAAATTCTTCTCTTTCGCATTAGCAAAGAACTCTTCTTGTAATTGCAAGAACTCTTTTGGTTTCTTCTTTGCAACCGCTTTTCTTAACCTATCACCCCAAGCTAGTGAGAAACCGCCAATCTTCGGATGCATTGTTAAAAGTACCAAATACTCCTGGGCTTCACAGATACCAAATGATACTCCAATAATATCTCTCAGAATATCTTGTTCTTCTTGTGTCAGACCATATTCAGTCATTTCATTATACCAATACTGGATATTTTCTCTAAAACGAGCATATTTCTGTAATGGTGTTTCAGCACCTTTTTCCTGTGCCATAAGTCGCAATACTGAGTTAATGGTTGCTAATTCATCGACAGAAGCAGGTTTTGCCAATGCAACCGCCTGTACACCACTCTCTTTCTCCATCTGAAAGAATGACATTACTTTGTGATTCCAAAGCATTTCCCACATATCTTTAGCATTACGTTCCAAAGTATATACGCCAATATATTTTTCATAAGTAGCTTTCAATGAACCTTGCCACTCTATTACATTATTCTCCAAAAGCAGTTCCAACTCTGCTTGCATTTTATCCAAAGCATCAATACAAAGCAGATCGACCTTAATAAGAGAACAATCTTCACACATATGTAAATCAAACTGAGTAATAACATCACCTGAATTTGTTTTCATAAGTGCTGTTGTATCTGTAAATGGTCTATCAACTAAGATAATTCCACCTGCATGTGAACCTACACCATTGACAAGTCCTTCTATCTTCTGTGCAGCTTCCCATAATTCAGGATATTTATTCATTTCTGTAACAAATTCTTGTACAGGTGGGTTATCATCATCACCATAATACATTTGTGATAAAGTCCTTAATTGACCTCTATCGGCTACAATCAATGAACTAATATACTGAGCTATATCATTATCAATCTTCAAACCACGAGCTGCTGTTAAGATAGCACTTCTACTCTTTTCGGTTGATAGTGTCATAACCTTACTAACTCTATCTTCTCCATATGTATCTTTCATAGCCTGAATAACTGCTTCACGCTTTGAACCACATATATCAATATCAATATCCAAAACAGAAGCACGTTCTGGATTCAAGAATCTCCAAGGATACGTCTTTGTTTTTTCTCTTAATGGATTAATCTGTGTGATACCAAGAATATTTAATAGACAGAAACCTACACCAGAACCTCGACCAGCCCCTACTAATGTACCTGCACTCCAAGCAATCTGTACATCAATAGCAATCTGAAGAAGATATTTAGACCAACGAACCTTCATTTTTTCGGATGAATCCTTTATATAATGAAGACATTCATTTATTTTTTCATAAGCTTCGTCTGTTTGGTAATAAGGATCTGTGTCAATATAAGCAACAATATCTCTTACTAAATGTCTATCACAATCGTATTCAGAATGATAAAACTCACTTAATAAAGGGATTTGATTCTTAAACTTTTCATACAATTCTTTGTTCGGTTCAGAGGTATTTAATGGAATATACGGAATATCGAGGTCTTTTGTGAGTTTGTAATACTCTGCTTTTCCATATATAAGCATTGTATTGTCTAATCCCTTTTGAACTACATCGTGACCATAGTATTCGTCCATATACTCATGAATTTCATCTTCACTCATGATATAAGTGGTAGAATAAAAATCATCTACTTCTCTGTCGCCCTCTTGAGACTCCAAAAAGATTTTATGTATCTGTCTATCTTCTTTTTTAAGATAATGAGCATCCGTTGTAATGATATATGGTGTACCTGTCTCTTCTGATAACTGAATTAACTTGTGATTGACATAGATTTGCTCCATCATATGAGAAGGTTGCAACTCTAAAAAGAAGTATCCTTCACCAAATATCTCATTTATATATGCAATCCAATCTTTACAAGATTGCCATATTTTTTCATATTCCTTTGGATTTGCTCTTTCTAAATCCTGAAATTGTAAAAGTCTATGTGGTAAAGCTCCCCCAAGACAAGCCGAGCTTCCGATAATATCTCCTTTATAGTTTGCCATCATTTCTTCAAGGTCACTATAATAGGTAGGAACTCGCATCATAACATGCATAAAAGAGTTCTTAGTCCAAGCTTTTGTACTTAATTCTCTAATGCCTTGATGCCCATGAGCATTTAATGCTACTAAAATAAAATGAGGATATCTATTATTAAATTTATTCTCGGCAGTTACATCTTCTGTACACAAATATATCTCATTACCAAGAACAACTTTAAAATTCTCCCATCCTTCTAAATCCTTGTGACTGTCATAGTATTTAAGTGCATCTAAAGAGGAAGTGATAGACTCATGTTCCGTAAAGCAAATGCCAGCATGACCTAATGAGTGAGCATACTCAATCATTTCAGGCACTTTATTTATAGAATCTCGAAGTCTTAAATTGCTTCCCTCTGCACTATGGTTATGTACTCCAAAAAAACTCACTCAAATCCTCCTCTTATAACTGTTTTAATAAGCTTCTAACTGGTTCTCTTCCATAATTCTCTTTCAACCAATCAATGTATCCTTTATCCTTTTGTGCTACCTCCACAAGACGTTCATTCTTATACTTACCGAAATTCAACACATAAGTATCTAAAGGTGGTAATTCAGGTTTCTTCCATTCATCAAACTCCATGTCTAGCGGCTTTCGTGAAGCAAGATAATCAGCCAAATGAACAATCTCCTGATATTTATTTGATGGTTTTGGAAGTACAATTCCAGCATCTTTTGGTTTGTTTGAGGTATTAAACTGCCCCATATGAGATTCAATCGCATTAGCAATCAGCTCAATTTCTTCATCTGAAATAACTGCATCTTCTTTGTGTTTTCTAACTGCTTCTGCCATTAACAACGGATGATCAAATACTGTGAACACTTCCTTTACATCATCATTTGCACCTGATTTTCTGCCATCATGCACTAAACCAGCACATCTTAATAAATCTCTTTCTCTGTCAGTGAACTTGTTCTGATACTGCTCAAGACTGAAAAACCAATTAAGGAATCGTACAACTGCAATACTGTGTCTCATCAATCCACCATCGCCTAATGCATATGCAGGATGGTACTTGCCTGTAGACGAGGCAGGTACATCCCACCAATACAAAGGAAGTTCTGATACCAAGAGTTTACAGAAATCTTTAATATCTTCATTTTCAAACGAGTCATAAATAGGCTCAATCATTTTCAGTTTTTCTTCTGTCATTAAAATACCAACTTTCTTTTCTTCTCTGTATTATTATTCTCCAAAGCATTCCACTTTTTATTAACTTCAAATGTCTTTTGAGTTGGTGTCCACTTTGAATAATATTCACATTCATTTTTATAAATAGTTGCTTCTGGATTTGTTGTGCAGAACGTGCACCAATGACATAATGGCGTGGGCTTCGGAATAAACAGATTTTTATTCTCACTTGCTTCAATATCACCAAACACTTTATCAAGTGCTTTGATTAAACGTTTTTCCCATCCTTTTGTAAGAGCATATTGTTCATCATCTATAAGGATGAATCTATACTGCGATTCAATAGGTAATTCACCAAACTCGTTTAAAATTGCCAAAGCATAAATTCCAAACTGTAATGAAGTTGCCAATTTACTCTGATCGTATATTTTCTTAGAAGTCTTATAATCAACCGTTCTATACTGACCATCTTTTACATCAATTCGGTCAATAAAACCTTTTAAAATGACTTTGTTATCCCATACAAATTCAAAAGGTTTTTCAAAATATGTAGGCTGCCAAGTAGTATCTTCCATTTCTTCGTGTAACACTTTATCAAATAGTTTTATTTTTTCTTCGTATGAAGCACCACTCGCATTATCAGCTTCGTGCCATACTTCAAAATATTTTCTTCTTAGCTGTGCTACACCTAATAATTCTTCTTTTGTTTTTTCGTCTGTTTCGGTCACTCCATTCTGTAGAATATTATTTAACTTGTCATAATCTACTGCTTGACCAGAAGCAATCATCCTGCCCTTCTGTTCCAACACATAATGACACAGACTACCCAACTCAAGTGCAATTGAAGTATCCTGTGAATACTTCTTATCTATATATTTAAACTTATACTGAAGAGGACAATTTTTAAAAACCTCGATTTTACTATATGAAAATGTAGGTAAACCTTTGTCCTTATCAGTTACAGGTCTTACTCTATCTTTTAATTCTTGCAATTACTTCTCCTTCTTTGATTCTTTCAACACTCTATTAACCTCATCCATTGTAATAACAATCTTCTCATCTAATAATTCCAACAATGTTTCTTTTCCCATATCTGTAGGACTGGCTTTATAAGGCAATCTATTCTCACTGTCTAACAACAAACAAACTTTGCAATATGGCACTAATCCTGCTACTTTTTTTACAAGTTTGTTATAATAAATCTCTGCTTCAAAAGAATGTGCATCCTGGTATTCTCTATCAAAAGCCACAATCACTTCTTCACATTTGAGATATTGCAATAATAATTTTTGCTGAGTGACAGTAATATTACTTCCGCAAGTTGCTACTGCAAATGAATCTTCTCCAAAATACGAATAATTTTGCATACATCCTTTTTCTGATTCAAGCAGCATTGCTTTTCGTATTGATTTAATTTTGTTTTGGGTAACATTGATTCCGTATAGATTTGAACCTAATTGATGACTAAGAAACTTCCCACTTATTTGAAGCGGAACATACTTTCCTACTCTTTCAATATCAGATTCATCAAGATAACGACCTCTAATTCCAATCAACCGATTGTCTTTATCTCGATGTGGAATTACGATTTGATTGGTCAATCCATAATAACCAATCTCATACCTGCTCAAAGCTTCACGAGAAATGTTGTCATTTAACCAATCTTCATGAGGTGCATAATAGAATGTATCTAAGATATTTTCACTAATTTCAGACAATGTAGGTACTTCACGTCTATTCTTTTTTACTGACTTCAAACGATTAATCCATTCAAAATCATTAATACGATTCTTTTCTTTCTCAATCTCATCAGCACTTGTAACAGCTAACTTTCCTGTAAGTTGCCCAATAAAATGTAATGCTTTATACCATGTAACTGTCTTTCCTTTAACTCTATTGGCTCTAATTACTAATTCAACAACGTTAAAACTATCTGAACATTTAGAGTAACAATGAAAAGTTCTTCCTTTGTACCCTTTATCCTCGTTTGGTTCGTGATAATAATACAATTTCCACGAATCTGATCCGTGACATACCGACTGGAATATTAAATCGCCATTACTATCTGTTTTTGGATAACTAGAACCAAAATAAGTAACAATTTTTATTATATCTTCCTTAGTAAGTGAGTTAAGAATTGCATCCTTGTCTAAATACATGCTCTCACCTCACTTACCAATTTCCCCAACTCTTCTTATCAGTTGGTTCTTCTTCCTGTTCTTCATCAATCGGATTATCAGGTACTTGAGATAGCAATACAGAATGTTCCTTAATCTTCTCTTCTACCTGCTCAATCTTTGTAAAATCCATATCAATTAACTCAAAATCATAATTCGTTACAAACAAACACTGTTCTGTCATAGTACCCAAATCAATTTTTGTCCAAATAATGATTCGTGTTAATCTTCCTCGTCTGACTTTGTATACCCAATGACACATATTAGGTACAGGCATATTAACCATTTTATGTAACACTGATTCGATTTTCTTTTTCTCTGCTTTGGTGGGAGCCATTGAGATAACACCCATATCCAATTTATTCGCTAATGCTTTTGAACCAGCTAACAAGTTCTGATCCTTATACTGTGCATTTTGTGCTTCACCATTTAACTGAGAAGCAGTATAAATAAACACATCTAACTGTTGAGCAATCGTCTTTAATTCGGTTGCAAATACCAATAATAACTGATGCTCTTTCAATCCCATTCCAGATTTACTATTTACTTCTGCCATTAAACGTAATGAAGTATGAATATAGTCGAAGAAAAAATATCTAACAGAAAATTCTCTATTATATTTCTTTATCTGATTTTTAATATCTTCAATGGAAAAATCAGGAATATGTACGATATATAACGGACTAGATTCGATATAAGAAATGGCTTGTTGAACTCTTTCTAATTCTCCTTGCTCATATGTACCATATAGAATATGTTCCTCATTTACTTTACTAACGGCTGCAATTAACAATGTCTGTATCTCATCTACTGGCATCTCAGTTGAGAAAATAGTAGTTGGCTCACAATTTCCTGTATACACATACTGCTTTGATACAACATCATAAAAATACGGAACTGCAATTTTACAAGCATCACCAGCAGCCATACGAGTTTTACCACCACCTTGAGGACACGATCTCATAAATAAACATCCTAATCTCGCACCTCTTGATACAGTGTTCAATCCCTCATTATTCAAAGCCAAACCAACATCAGGAACTTCCATCAATTCATTTACCAAATCTGTCATACCGTCACCAGCTTGAACATCTGTGCTTAGTGTATTGGTACAATATTTCATATTGGGATTAATAACAAATGTTGCTTCAACCATTTCAATAATGTCTTGTTCGGTATAATTGTCAAACTTAATTTGTTCCACTTCCATCTTTGAAGTATCTGCAATGGTACTGTCAAAAATAAATCTTGTATCAAGACCTTTTTGCTCATAATATCTAAGCAATGCGTATTTTCTTAATCTGTGATAATAATAATCATAGTTCTCAATGGTAGCCATATCTCTTGCATTTGAAAGATATTCTATACCTTGATTCTCCTGAAAAATTGAATACTGTTCTTTATAATTGCTTAGATATGAATCTATACTAAATTCATCAATTGTGGTGCAACCTTGCATATGTAGATTGTAAATTGCAACAAATAGCAATTCATAGAAGTTCTCTGTATTAAAATCAGTTCTATCTAATGGTCTATCAATATCATCTATTAAGGAAGAATCTTGTATTAAACAACCAATCGTATTCAAATATGCTCTTTTATCTACAAGTCCTTCGTGTGCCATTATTTCACCTCTTTCCCAATTGACTGAATATCAATCTGTTTTATTTTTCTCCTTTTAGGTTGAACGATAATGGTCTTTTCTTTGTACATATTTGAAATATCCATACTTTCATTATGTTCTTCCAGTTTATCAACCGACTCATAATACTGCATTGCTTCTGTGTGATAATATGGAACAATACCAATTACATCACCAGTTAAATCCTTTTCAATGATTTCATGCAGATAAACTAGAGTCTTATACATGCTTTCATATGTAAACCCATAACGCTTAATATAATCTTCTGTTAGGGCATATACTTTTGTACTTAATTCTTCTCCTTCGATGAGACTTCTTAAATACTTATAATACTGTTGCTTTTTTGCATATTCCTCTTCAGATAATGCTTCTTTCAATTCAGCTTGAGGTCTAGCCTTTCTACCGACTTTTTTCTTTGTAGCAACTTTATCTATCTGTTCAGTTTTATCTTTCTGCAATGTCTTGATTGCAATATTAAAACATTTTTTATGAGCATAGCGTCCCTTGTATGGAACGCCATCCTCATCTACAATTGGCTCATTGCATATTACGCATTTTCTTCGAGCTGCCATGTGTCAACCTCTTATAAGTTATTCTCCTCAATGAAACTCTCAATATCATAAATGATTGCTTCAATAAGCTGTTCCTGACCTTTCTTCAGATCACTAGCCTTCTTACCTTCGCCTAACTGATTTGCAACGATTGTCTGTAAATCCTCAAGATATCCATTATCAGCAAGCTTCTCTCCAAGTTTCTGTAACTCGTCCATGAGGTCATCATATGATTTAACATCAACTGTTCTCTGTGCTTTCTGCTCCTCGTATGTAACTGCTGTGATTCCCTCTTCTCTCTCCTGAATCTCAATAGCCTTAATAATTACATCTTCAAGAGCTTCAGCAGTGAACTCCTCAATATAAGTAGTAGGAAGATAATCGAAACGAGAACGAGCAAAGAACTCATCTGTCTGTGCTAAGAAGCCAGAAGACTTAACAACCTTACCGTCTTTATCAACACCGTTAGAACGAACATAAACACATAAGTCTGTATTATTGATGATAGGTGCTAACGCTCTCTTATCAGCCTTTGGTGAAATGTATCCATCCTTCTCCTGTGCATGTGCAATAAAGTAACAGCAATATCCAGCACCAAGTAACTTGTTAATCTGCTTCCAGAACTCAGTCTCATACTCCTTCCAAAGTCCATATCCACCGTTTCCTTCTCCGATTGAAGGAGCTTTATACTTCTGACAAATAAATTCCTGACAATAGTTTGCAGCCGCTTCAATCTCATCAAAGATAATTGTTGAATACATTTCTCTTGCCTTCTCTACTGTTGCAGGATCTGTAAGCTGCTTGTTAATCTTAATGAAATCAGACCACTTTGTAATAGGACAATATGGAACACCAGGAATGGCATTAAGACCTGCCTCGAATGGAAGATAGAATGGCTTCTTCATACGAGTTGCCTGTTTAGTCTTTCCTAAGTTGTTTCCACCATAGACAAGAATAACCTTGCCTTCTAAACCTTTTGCTACTGTGCTGACCTGTGGATTAAAAATATCTAATTCGTTCATGTAATTCTCCTTTATTTTCAAAAATATTTTCTTAATAAAAATGGTACATGTTTCAAACTATTTCATTCGTACCTACAACAAAGTTAGGTTAGAAACCTAAACTTCTACCATGTGCTGCTCCACTTGGCTTTGCAGTAGATGCCTTTGCACCACTCTGAGCTTTAGCTTTTGCTTCTTCAAGACGATTTGCTCTTTCCTGAATTGCAGCTTTAATTGTATCAGCAACATATGGAACTTCTGGTGTGATACCCTCTTCATAAGGCTCAGAAGCACCAGTAATAATAAGATCGCTCTTGTAATCTACTTTTACCTTTCTTCTTGGCTTACCAATCTTAACTGGAATCTCTGTAACAGTCTCAATTCTGTTATTAATAATGTCTCCATAGAACTCTACTGTCTGTCCTACTTCAAAACCAGAATCAACTGCCTGTGCTACTTCACCCTCTGCTACAAGATCAATTGGCTCAATTCCGTTATATGTAGGCATCCAGCCACTCACCGCAAGTCTTCCTGTTTCTGCTCCCTCGTTATCAAGTTCAGGACTAATATCCGAAATAAATACCTCTACTGCGAACTCTGCATGTGGCTCAAACTCTTCATCAGCCTTTAATCTATTAAAAAAATTGCTCTTGTAAGATACAATCTTCTCACCGTTCTTGCCTGTAAATGGGCTAATATCACCAGTGACTCTAACCTTTGTAGCCTCTTCCTCACCAACTTCTGCAATAGATTTGTACTCATTCATTACTGTCTGAATACCTGCATAAGTCTTATTGTCAGTACCAGCCTTAGTCTTCTCATTTACATTGACGTTGTACTTAACGAAATTAAAATCAGAAGTCTTAACTGTAATATGACCTGTTACCTTATTCTTTCCATCCTCTGTTACAATCTTCAGATCCTTCTCACTAACCACACCTACTGCTGTTGCCTTTGCATTTGCCTGTCTTAAATTTGTTTCCTTTGTTGTTGTCTCTGCCATTTAAAAATGTCCTCCTTAAAATTAAAAAATTTATGTAAATATTGTTAATAAAACAATCTATCTAAACGCCCAAAAGGACGGAACACAGAAAATAAATTTATGTAAAAATCTATCTTCAACAGTGATTTTTGAGTATAAAAACCCAAAGGTATGCTGTTCTTCCACCCATACAAATGTTATCCGCATTTATTTATTTTCTTGTTTTGTCTCGATTTTTATATAATTTTCGAGACATTCTGTTTCTGGAATTTTTGAACTGAATTGTTCAAGACTGATTTTTAGATTTTTTTGTTATATTTTATATTGGCAATTTTATACAATATTTTAGTTATTGGTTTGTTCTTTTGAAATACTTTTACGATATAATTCACAATTACAAGACATAATGTTAAGTATCCAAGTGCAACTGTAACACTAAAAAGCATTTTATCTTCTTCTGTAAAATAATTTTCGTCATATTCTTTGCCTCGCATATCTTTAAGAATTATTAAAACAGTTCCGATTAAACCAATGACAAACCATGATAATATCAATAATATTGCTTGTAAAATAGTCATATCTATCTTTCTCACCTCCTCAAATTTCACATGAAACAATGATTTACAATCAACTTAATTCATCGTGTAATTTTCCACATTTCTTACATCTAAAAATGTGTTTTACTGTACTATGTTCGTCTATAATTTCGTGAGCTATTTCAACATAATCATGTGACTCACATGGACAGATAAGATTCTCTAAATAAGATATTCTCTGTCTATATTTCAGTTTTTCGACTTCATATTTTGTTCTGTTAATCCACATAAGATTCTCCTATATGTTTATTCTCTATTCGATTTTCATTTTTATTGGAAATTGTGATTCGAATGAATCATAGATAAGTTAGATTTACTTGCTAAATAAATATTCATCACATTTAAAGCCGTTTTTATTTAACCAATCGGATACTAAATGACGATGACAAAAATCTGTAGGTTTTTCATAGCAAATCAAGGCAATGTCATTTTCTCCAACATTATATCCATAGCAAATTCTTGAAAAATCTAAGACAACATCAGTAGCGTTTAATTTATTTAATACCTGCTCATTAAAGCACTTTATATAATAATCATTATCATGATTTTCTTTCCATTCCATAAAGAAATTGTATTTTGGTGCAAGTTTTTTATACTGTAAGCCTGTATACCAATCAGGTGCTTTTCCACAAATTGAAATTGGAATTATATTATCTGGTAACGATTTAAGCTTTGCAAAATAACTTGTATATATCACATTCTCACCTCCAATTATATATTCTCTGTTTTAATCACAATACACATAATTACAGCTATTGGATTCAATGTTTTCTAAGTCAATAATCATTTCGCCATCTTCATGATATCTATCAATTTCAATATTAGAAATTTTAATAGAAGTGTCTGTCATTTCTACAATATTTCCTATGTAGTGATCATGATGATTTGTCACTTTATTGAATAACGTAAATGCAATATCTTCACCAACTCTAAAGCTTTTCTTGTTATCTGTTACTAATGTTCTTACTGTTTTAATGTTGTATTTCACAATCTCACCTCCACAACCAAGAAATGTCAGTTTCCTTTAGTCTTGATTTTCATACTATATATAGTGTTTATAGTGTTTTACATTCACTATATATAGTATATTATTTACTCTTCACCAATAAATACCAACCTATCAATATATTCTCTGCCTTCACCCTTGAAAATAGGAATATCTGTATCAATAATCCACTCATTTTCTGATTTAGAAGTATCTCTTAACTGTGCAGTTGCCATAACACCATCAGATTCAATAACAATCTTATTTCTTACGCAACAGCTTCCTCTCTTCTGATAAGTTGGTAAATTATTCCAGTTAATACTTTTCTGAGCCATAAGCATATCTTGAATATCATTACATGACTTATTCTGTAATTCTTTGTGTGAGAAATTGGCTTGACCTACCATCTGAATTGAGTTACGAGAAGCATCTAACTGTCTCCAATATACGAGATTTGTTACTTCTTCTTTTGGAATATTGAAACAACGAGCATCGAACATTGCACCTTTTCGCATAGAGTGAACATGGTTTATATGAATTATCTCTAAATTGTCATCGACTACATTTCCTTCTTTATCTGAATTAGAAAGTATTTCTTTTTCAACATTATCTGCAAAGAATTTATTAAACGCCATTGTAGCCATACTTGCTGCGATACTACAAATCTTCTGTACTTCATAATCAAACCATGCTGAAGAGGTGAGCTTCTTATAATCAACGAGGATCAATGTAATCTCATCTGACTGTGTATAACCAAGAACACAGCCCTGAATATTCTCACATAAGTATTTCATTGTTTCCTGCATTGACTTAATTAACACTTCATCAAATGGTTTCTGAAATCCTCTTGTAAATGTATGAAATGCTTTCCCATCAATTCTGATAGCAACTGGACACCTTCTCATTAATTTTGTTTTAGGAATCTGCTCATAAAATGTTTTCATCCTAACGCCTAAATCATCATGTACTGGCATATATGTACCTCTCTTTCTATAATTATATTCTCCAAAAGAAATCGAAATTTACTTCGTTTCTCTCCAACTGATACTGTAATACGACTCATTGCACTGAATGCCAGTCTCGACTTTATAACCAAGTTCCTCTAATTTCTTTCGTGTTTCAGGCTTCAGAGAACCATCTTCACTGATTGAAAATTTGCCATCTGCAATCGCATCTCTAATTAATTTAGATAATTCTGCTAATTGTTGCGTAGTGCGGTTATCAATTGCGTTATTTGTCATCTTATTTGCTTCTGATGCAGACGGAATAACATTCTTTGGTAGCTGAACTTCTGGCATAGGTATATTAGAAGTAACTGCATCTTCGCAACAACCTATATCGCTACAGCCTAAACAAAACTTATAACTTCTACTATTTACTGGATACTTACAACTCATTTACTTATTCTCCTTCTAAACCTGTTTATACGATAGATTTTTTAACGGTTCAACTGCTTTATTAACGGCAGCTTTACCCATTTCCTTATTCCACACTTCTCCTTTTCTGACTTTTGCAAAGAACAAAGCATAGGCTGAAATATTATTCTCTACATCTTTATAAAATTTATCATCTTCCTCGTCATCTTCAAATTCAGATTTGCACGAATCAAGAATCATATCTGTTAAAGCAGCTTTTGCAACTTTAATTAAATCATCCGCTGTTTCAGCCTGTTCTTTTGCAGATTCGGTTTTTAGTGTAGATCTTTCTGGCACTGAAAAATAATATAATTGTTTAAAACCTTGCTCTTTTGTGTCTTCGATATGAATTCCCATATATTCTAATGTAAGTACAGTTTTAAGATTTTCTTCAATCTGTTTTGGATTAGTTATCTCCATTTGTGTCACCTCCACATGAAACCGATAATTCCTACTTATTTATTCTCTGTTCTTAGAATCCCATTTAACAAAATCTTCTAAATCATATTCACCAGATTCTTCTTCCTTAATCTCAGGAACAAATACGTTATAATTACCTTCGTTGCGATCATGTTCAATAATTTGTTTCAACATTTCATACATATTTGTAATTCCTAACTGATATGCTCTCTTTTCGCTTTCAGTCATTCCATCACAAATTTCATCATTTTTGCTTTCTAATAGATCCTTATATTTTTCTAAGCTTTCTACGATTAATAAAAATTCTTCATTCATTTATATATTCTCCTTTCAATTTCCACAAGAAACGAATCTTTCTTATTAATATTTACTCCAATCAATCTCTACATACTGCTTATAACAAGGATAATATGTAGTAGTTCCTGTCTGAGCTTCACACCAGCCATCTAACAGAGTTTGCAGACCATTAATATTACACTGTTCGTATGCGTCTTCATGTAAATCACTACAAGCATTTTCAATGACATCAGATGCATCAATGAATATTTTTCCAATAGAAGTTACCCATAATCTCACAGGTCTTTTTTTACCATCTTCTTCATGATTGCATGCATAATCATCAAAGAAATCGTCAACTGTATCGTAATACTCATCAAACTCTTCACAGTACAGCATTGTATCTACATCTTTTTCATCAACTGAAACTGCTTTAGCTACTTTCTCATTCCACTTCTTTATTCTCTCTTCTTCGTCAGCTTTCTTCTGTCCTTCACAATCACAATGCATATATCCCTGATTCTTATAAGGCTGTCCACAATAAGGACATAATCTCTGTACTCCATTAAAACAACTCTGACAAAATGAAAATGCTTGATGCTTGTATGGAAAATAATATTTTCTACCAGCTTCAGAGTTGTCACCTTTAATCCCATAAATATTGTCTTCAATTCTCATTCCAAGACCATTGCAGACAGGACAAATTCTTTCATGTTCTGTAAGATCCTTGATTAGAATTTTAGGAAACGATTTCTGAACTGCTTCGTGAAGATTTATTTCTTCTCTACGTGTTAAATTATCCATATAGTTATTCTCCCATTTCTATCTTCTGACCAATAAACTTCTGAAGCTGTTCATTTACATCATCAGGATAAGTTTTCACAATATAATCAGTGCAAACATAAATTTTTGTAATAATCTTATTCTCATCATACTCAATACTTCCAAGTGTTCCACCTGGAATTCTGATAGGAAAACAACCATCCTCATAATCACAAAGCACATAATGTTTCCAGTGTCCATTCGGTTCAAGTCCAGCAAGTTTATCTAGCTCTGTTGTGATTTCACAATAATATTCATTCAGTTTTGAATATCTTGAATTCGCATATTTGTTAATCAGCTTCATAATGTTATCCTCCTATTTGCATTTGGAACCTTTCTTTCGTGTTTTCTAAAAATAAATCCTTATCAATGCTCCATCCACCACAATGACTCAATATTTCTTTTCTAGCATTTCTAAACTCATTCAAATGGTTTCTGAAATAATTAATTGCATCGTTTTCGCATTGGAATTCATCATCATATTCCCAAAAGAAGTGTCTTTGATTCGTTACAAAAAATGAATCTGTATCTAAACAATATGCTATAATCCATGTTGCATATTTATCTGAAAAATTTTCATTACCTTTTAATTCTTGATACATATCCACATCTCCAATCTTCTCCGCTACTTTTGCTTCGCATATTCCATAGATACAGCCATTTTTCTCATAGTTATTCTCCTACTCTTTTGCTATTCCAACACCACTTACATGAAAACTTGTAACTTTACCATCAACCATCTCAACACTTTCTTCTGTACCACCATGCCAAACAAGACCAACGCCTGTGATATACATACCATTTTTATTCTCAATCAATTCAACCTCTTGTGCTACTCCAATAGGGAGAAATCGACCATCATTACATGGTATTTCAATTGGAATATTCTTTACATTTTTATAAGCATTTCTAATTGCTTCTTTGGAATATACAACACCGTTCAAATCAGGTTTATCAACTGGAATTGGAATTTTAAATGTTACTTCTATATTCTCTGTTCTCATGTATTTATTCTCCTATTTCTCTTCTGTTCTTTATACAAAGCATTTAATTCCTGCTCTAATTTCTTTTTCTCCATAGGATTCTTACAATACTTTATTCTCTTCTTGAGAGTAGATATATCTTGTTTTGGTGGTTCAGGAACAAGTGCTAAATCATCTAAAAGGTCAAATTCTTTAGCTGTTTTAAGTAAATCTTCAATTAATTCTCCTTGTGACTCTACATTTAAATCCTTATATTTTTGATCTAACTCATTTTGTATTCGAGCTTCTGCCATTGCACTTATCATTTTTCCTATTGTATCTATCTGTTTACTAACCATTAAGACTTTTATAGCATCACTTATTTTTTCAAATTTATCATGTAACTCTGAAATATTAATCACCTCGTTTTACTCTATGTCACAGCCTTTAAATTTGCCCTTCATAATGTTATTCTTCACTATTCCTGTTCAATCTATCAATTTTATCTTTTTCACTATCAGCTCTATTGAATGGAATAACTCTTCCGTCCTCAATGCAGGTAATCATTACGACATTTGCCTTATTGTCTATTGCGTCAAATTGTTCTTTGTGAACTCTAACTGTTCTTATTGAACTAAAATCTACTGTAAAAGACATATAATACCTCCAATCTGTCCAGTGAAAGAAAAATTTCTTGTTAGTTTCTATCCAAATAAACTATATTATCTACATTGTAATGAAATCCACCTATCTCTCCATTAAACTTACCTTTGACATACCACGCATAAGGACTGATACCTTTATTCATTTTTTCTGCAAGTTCATCGGCTTTTCTTTGATGCTCATCAGCTTCATTCTGCATAGATAATTTTTGAGAATCCCATATAAGATTTGGAATTGTATCTACACACTTTCTATACATTTCATACTCTTTTATATATTCTCTTATCACTTTTGTCATTTTGAGAATATTGTCTTTTAATATCGGTTCATTGCTAAGTTCATATGGATATAGGATTAAAACACTTCTGTCCATATATTCCATAGATATTAATTCCTCTACACAAAACTTTGGTTCTTCTATCAAATAATCACCTCTCAGTCTTTGAGGTTCTAAAAGCCTTATTTTTCAAGGCTTTCGTAACCTCTCAATTTGTTATTCTCTACTTTTTATTCATTTTCTTTACAAATTCACGATACTTCCTTGTATATTCGTAAGAATCTCCAAAAATATTATTAACAGCCTTATAAAGTTTCGGTTCATATTTTTGAATTACTTCTAATTCGTATTCAAAATCTCTACCAAATGGACAACCTGCACAACCAGTTCTTTTCAGTCCATATTCTGTATAACACTTGCTGTGCTCAATGTCATAAGAATTTTCATAGTCTATTTTGTCTGAGTCTTTATACCAAAATAAAGGTCTATAATTATCACAACCAGAATCATTTTCATCAAAACAACTTTTATATGCAGTTGATCTTGCTCCACCTTCGGCTTTTCTAATCCCTACGATTTGTAGATCAATTGGTAACAATCCATTACCACAAATGCCTTCTCTTAAAATTTTATGTGCCACATCTTTCTTTGCATATTGGCAGCACTTATTAGAAATCTTAAAAGTTGGTGGATTTGCAACCATAAATTCTTTTAAATATTTGTTGCATGATATATTAAAATGACTTCCTTCGCCCTTTTCTCCACACCACCACTCTAATGCAGATTTACATTTTGGATATTTTTTATACAGAATATCAAATTTTTCGTCTTCCCATTGAAAATTGTGACTTTGTAATCTTTGGATAAATTCGCTGACTTGCTTAGATAAAAATGGTTGACCATACTGTTTACAAGACAATGGAATTGGTTTAATTGCTTTATATCTAAGAATTTTTATATTATATTTTTCTTCAAGATAATCAAGATGTTCTTTTGTAGCTTGGTACTCAAGACCAGTATCAAAACACACATAAATAACCTTATCATCTCTATCGCATCTCCAAACGATATCAATCATATCGTCACTATCTGAACCGCCAGAAACACTACAAAGAATATGTAAATATTTAGGACTGTTAATTTTCGACCATGCTCTTATTAAATTATCTCCTATTACTGAGTTTACAGGACAATCCTGCAATAATTCTTCAATTGTATTAGCTTTCTGTACCAATATGTACTTTCCTCACTGAAATTTATTTCATTTCAATGAGGTAAAGCCATACTTAGTGAGTGTCTTTTTACGTCACTATCACATTACTTTTTCGATTCATATAAACCAATGATCCGTTTTATGAATCATTGTGACAACCTTTGCTAATCAAAGGCATTAAATACATATGGTGAAAAGCTAACCAAGTGGTAGCACAGCCTCACAGATTCGTTCAATACTGTTGACTTCACATTTTGTCATTTTATGATTTGGATTATCTTTGTTATAATCTCGAATAAACATATCTATCCAAAAATCTACATACTCATCATCTGACTCCGAATCCATTACAGTATATCTATCAACTGTCTTGTAATTTCCTTTTTCTGTCACATAAGATAGATTTATCTTATAAACAGGTAAGGTGATTTTTGTTTTTAAGAAATTTTTAGGATGAATATTTTTTAATTTTTGTTTCAAATCTTCGTCAAAAATTTCAAATGTATCAATTCCAGTTCTCAATGAGCAATTTTCAAAAAAATCACTTGGATGCACTACTTTTCACCACCTTTCTGATATTTAGTTCTCTTATTTGTTGGGATTCCCATAGCCGAATGGCTTAGATATGATTAAAAAATTTCAAAAGAAAGATTGGTTTACTGCGACTCTTTATTCTTACATGTAATGGTTGTTTCATTAGTTCTCAATGGTGTTCCTGTTGTTATTTCCCTATGAATCATCTGATCATTATAACTACTACAATACCCAACATTATCTCTACAATTCCACGGAGTTGTTGTGATGGTAGTTTTATTTGAATTTCCATCTAAATATCCTGCTTGGTATACTTCATTTAAAATTTCTTTTAATCTATCTTTTGTAATCATCACACTATTATTATCGTTCTCACATTCCTTAAAATCAAAATATACTACTGGTTTCATTTATGTTTCACCTCCAATGTATTATTCTTCACTTACAATCTCGTAAATAATATCATCGTGGTATTCACCACTCTTATCTTTAATTGAATCTTTTAATATATGTTTCGTTCCGTTGTGTCTTTTAATAAAATTATCGTAACCTCTACAAGCTGGATTACCACCAACAGCTCGCCATTCCACCCTATGGAATGTCTTAACCAGTTCTTCTAATTTATCGAATACGTCCTTACCAACTAGAACATTACCTCTGTCAAATGAGAACAATCCAAAGTTATACGCTTTAGACGTATACCAATCAACGGAATATCCTAAGTAACCAATCAGCTTTTCACTTTTATCAATTATTGCATATTGGAATTGACTCTCGTTTGGACATTCTGCGATCTCAGGACTCCAATTACACATGCAACCAGTTTCATATAACATGTCTGTCGTATAGAAATATTTTTGAAATTCTTTCTTAATCTGTTCTTTGTGTAAAATTGCAGGTACTAACACTTAATCACCTCCAAACTCACAAGTATCACATGTCGAGAAATACTTATCGTGGTCTATGCAGCATTGTGGTCTGTTGTCGTCTTCATTAATTTCAGTAATATCTTTCTCATCCATAATTGCACCACAATTAGGACAATATTTTGATTTCAACTTCTGGTTCGCATAATACAGTTTATATACTTTTTTACTACAAACTGAACAATATACACCTTCATTTGCACATTCATCTAATACAAACCAATGACCATGCTTTCTATTCTCTTTCTTAAAATTTATATAAAGTGGTTTACATCTACATGTCAACATAGATGCAATAGCCATTCCATGAATGATAGCCATTCTACATTGATTGTTATCTTTAAACACTGTTGAATCAACCATTTTGCTAAATTCATCTGAAGTGATATAATCCAATACTTTCTGTTGTAATTCAGTTGAATCAATAAGTGTCTTGTAATTAACCATTTAATACCTCCGATATCTTATTCTCTTTTATTCAGAATCCAATAATTCATATCGCTTCTTCAATTCTTCAATTTCATTTCGTTTAAAATCTGCAAGAGCTACACATTCTTTATGATCTAAATATATGCATGAACCAATAGAATCAATATTTCGCTCTGAACAAAAATATCCCTTATATGTATACTTCTTTGGTTTTAATGCCTTAACTATTGAATGTGTTCTTCTCATATTTGCATCATCAAGAAAATCAATTCCCTGTTCAAGCCTTTCGATTTCTTGATTAATTTTTGTTGCTTTTTCTAAATTTTCTCGTTTCATATATCACCTCTATAATCCAAGGATATGTTGCTTTACTGTGAAGTTACTTATAATTCATTCTTCTCTCAACTTCCTTATCATTTTCTTCGTCGTTGAAATATTTGTAGGCAAGTGTCATAGGATAATCAGAATTCTTTGCTCTGTCGTACATCATAAATTCGCACCAGTTCGGCTCTTTATACCCTTCTTTGCCGTCATTACACCAGCTTGGATCTTCAAATAATCCATCGAAAACACTCTTCCAAGAATATTTCTTCCTCTGAATATTTCTATCATTGATAATAGTTGACTTGCCATATCCTTTGATTTCTACAAGAACATTTTCACAACCTACTCTCTTACAAAGTCTTACAAACCATTTCATAAATTCTCTATAAGTTTGTTCAAATTCTCTGTCTCTTAAAGCTGCATTTACAACAAGGATATATTCGTCCTGTGTTTGTAACCATCCTCTACTACGACTCTTATATCCGTATCTATCTACTAAATTATTTGTCACTTCGCCAAATTCATCACATGAGCATGAACTGTTATAACCATTTTTCTGAATGATATATACATCCATATCACCTTCAGAACCGGTTACTCTTGGCAGATGATTTAGCACTGTTTCAAGAATATACCTCTTCTCAGGTTGTGTTCTACCCATAGGACGAACTGTTATTGTACCGTTGATATAAGTCCAATATGACATTTTATCTACCTCCAATTACTTCATCATCGCTTCAAGTTTCTGAGACATATATTCTTTAATCTTATCTTTCCACTCTTCTTTCAATTCATCAATAGCTTCCTGAACAATGTTCTCTCCAAGAGTCTCATTGACATCATCTGGGCTAATAAGATAATATGAACTATCTCTCAAATCTTTCTGAACCTGATCGCAAATAATGTCAATGATTCTACTCTTCAACTCACCAATACCGTCTGCTCCAAGCAATGAATAAAGTGGTGTTTTACTAATCTCTTTCTCAATATAATTTAGTCTATCTTCTCTCATATGTTCTCCTTTCTTAAAGCCAATAAACCTGAATTTACTTTTATTCACACGCAATGTCTAAATCTTCACCAATCTTATGAATAACATTACCAAGTCCCTTACACAGCGACTTTAACCATTCCTCACTACGATTGGTCATTTGCTCGTCTCTTTCTTCATCTGTCATATCAGACCAGCAAATATTATCCCATTTACCATCTCTTTTAACTCTAAAATAGTATCCATCCAAATTTCTATTCATAGCAATCTCCTTTACTTTCTATTGACCCATTCCTTGAATTCTTTAAAATTATCTTTTGTAAGCACAATATCAGAATAATAAAAATCCTTATTCCAAATAATCGCCCAAATTTTCTTCAACTTCTCAAAGAATGGTCTTTGCTGAGTGTAAAAGTTTCCATTTGTATATGTTAAGAAAGCATAATCACCATCTCCATAATCATGAATCTTAAAGTGGATACCTTCATCACATCCACATTTACAGCTTACGATTAACTCATCATCTTTAAAATTTTTAAATACCGCCATAGTAATCTCCTTTACTTACAATTTCCAAGTCCAACCTTGTAATCGTCCTTAACATCAATAGTAACTTCTCTCTGGAAATTTCCTTTATTATCGTACGGAGACAAATAATATCTGTTGCCACGTTGCTCTAGTACAACATCTTCATTCTCGAATAGTTCAACTCGTTTCTGTTTCTGTACTGGTTTAGTTTCTATTTTAAAGTTATTCATTGCTTCTTTTGAACCAACCAATACAACAGAATTTACTTCTTCAAGAATGCAGCTAATGTCGTTATCTAACTGATTCTCATCGTTCGTATGTTTATCTACTGTTTTAATCACTTCACTCTCAAGTAATAATCTGTTCTCCATTTTAATATTCTCCATTTCTACATATATAAATTATATTTTCTTCCAATCGGATCAATAAGTTCACTGTCCATTGGTCTAAAACCAATTACAGTAAGTGTCCTACCATCCTCTTCGGGTTCTAATTCAGTGTGACAGTTATCCCTTATAAGCCAGAAATCTTTACCTTCAACCATTCCTAATTCTTCTGCCATAGTCTTAGCTTTTAGCAACTGATTCTTATTCTTGGCTTGAAGAACACATTTTGTAAATTCACCCTCAATCCAATTGTGAAGAATATCTTCGTCAATATAGCCATCAACATGACCATCTAAATCGGCATTATTTCTAATAAACCAACTGAGAAATGCCATAGAGCCGTGACTGACTTGAGCTGCGAGCTTGCCAGAACTCATATTCAAATCTTTTCTAGCAATAATAATTTGTTTATACATAGATATCCTCCTTCCACTCATCTAACCAATAAAAACTGTCAATCTGCTTATCAAGCTTTATAACCTGTTCTCTTAACTCAGATTCTCTCTTTTTACTATCTGTTTTCTGACACTTCTTCCACAATTCCTCACGCTGCTTAGATAATTCATTGTATTTATCCGATACATCAATCTCATCTACAACTGAAATCTCAATCTTTTCGCCACAGTGAGGACAAAACTGGATTGGATAATTGTCTGTCTGCTCCCATTCATCCTCATAGGACGTAATGACTTCTGTATAAGAAGTACAGAATCTTGGAATGTATCTTTCGTTATCCCAACAATCGTCACTATGAACCAAATCTTCACCTGTAAATACAATAGCTTTATCATTTTGAATTTCATCACAGCAATGAGTGAATGGCTTATGCTTATAAGAATGAGTATCATTGAATTTTAATTTGATTAATTCTATCTTCATTTCTTTATTCTCCTAACAAAATTCATTCCACCAATCAAAAATTTTATGGATGTGCTGATAACCATTATGCAATTCACCTTTATATCTACGTATTTTCCTATTAGATAACTGTTTCAAATATTTACTTTTCTTACCACGATACAATCTCTGATAATATGGCTTTGGATTTTTAATATAACCAATACCCTTAATCCATATTTCATCCACATATCTAACAGGCGTTGGATAATAACCACCAACAGTTTCATATAAATATCTGAGGTGATTCTGATGTCTCAAATATCTCTCACGTTTATTTATTCTCTTTTTCTTAGAATGATTCTTATAATTTTCTTCGTCTTGTTCATACCAATCACTGCAATGACCAAAAGAATAAACTTTGCCACCAACTTTATCACACCAAACAAACTGTTCTGATTGATTAGCTCTATCTTCATCTGGATATTCACCATATACCGATTTATACATTTCTGTTCTTAATGTAAAATCTTCAATCCCATAAGGACAATCTCTGCATCTCATCGAATCATCTCTTTCTATATATTTATTCTCTTATCTCAGCTCGATTTCACCGAATTTTAATGTATCATCTCTGAACATTTTATTCCCACGATACATACCAGTAAGACAACCCTTATATGAGCTTACAAGTCCAATTCCCCAAGAATTTATAAACATTTCAGCCTGCTCAATTGGCTTAACTAATGCATCAAGTGTCTCTTTATTTGCAAATATATAAGGCTCATGCCCTTCCCTACATACAAACTCTGCAACTTTTGTATTCAACTTATCCACATTTATCTTATCTACTATTGAAAATGTTTCCATTTATTGTTCTCCTTTCCTAAAGAAATGCTTCTTTAATTTGATTCTTATTCTCCCATCTGGTCTACAATACTCTGTAATTTATCAATGTACTTCTGAGCATATTCCTTATGTTTTAACTTTTTAATATTTGCAGGAACAATAGCAAGCGTAGCCTCTCCAAAAGCCTTGTAACTTTCATATACCCTCAAAAAATCACACATAGTTTCCATATCAATCCAATCAAGATCTGGCTGTAAACAAATCACATCACCCTTCTGTGGATGCAGTTTTATAACCTTAATAAGTGTTTGTTTAAATAATTTCTTTCTCTGTCTCTTGTTCATAATTTAATTTGTCTCCCTTACATTACTTCTAAATGATATTTTTCAACGTATTTTCTTCTCTTCCAAAACTTCCACCACGGAAATTTCACATATTCTATTTCTATAACTCGAAGCATCTTGTCCTGATTTTTATCTCTATCTAACCTTAAAGCAGGTGAACCAAACATTGCTTCGGCTAATTCGTTAATAGAAATATGTTCTCCAAGTTTGTATTCCTGTTTGTGTGGTTGTTGAGGATAATAAGAAATCACATCATGTTGTCGTAATTCATATGTTCTCATACTGTTATTCTCCTTCGAATATTACTCTTATTGGCTTTATAGTTTTGTCATCTGTTGGTATAAGAAATACTTTGTCAGATTCAAATTGATCTTTAAATGATTTTGGAACTTCAACAAATGTAACTCTTTTTGATCTATCACTATCCAGCCACTTTTTAAACTTTTCAAGATTTTCTTTTTCAGAAATTGCAGCACATGGACTTACTTTATCTATTAACTCTAAAAATCTTTGTCTTTCATCTTGTGATAACTCCATATTGTTTTTCTCCTATTTGTTCACTTTAAATATATTTGCATCACCAACTGCCAAATCTTTTACTTCTACAAAAGAATTTAGATTATCTTCCATAGTTGTAATCAATATCTCATCAAATAAATCTTCCATCATACCAAAGAATCGTACAGACGGATGAAATCCTGGATATTCTTTCAAACGGCATTTATTAACGCTACCTCTTAATACAGGAAGTCTATGTCTTCTACGCTTGTTGTTATTCCAATGGATAGGATTGTTATAAAAAGCTTTCTTCTTTCGTCTGTACTCTTCTAATTCTTTTCTTGCAAGTTTATCAATTTCTTTTTCTCGCTCAGTCTTCGGAGGCTTACCATGAATGATGTTGTCAAATTGTTTTCTGACATTATCGTTTACTTCTGCTTTTTCTGAATCACTCATCTTATCAAAGTTTTGAGCTACATCTAATAGTGTGTTTTTCAAATTGTTATTTTCCAATTTCTATATACTCCAATATCCAACTGTCATATTTATTTTCTTTAATTAACTGCTGATATAAATTTATCCATCCTTGTGCAGAAAGACCTTCGTACTTCCAAACGCATTCTTTCCAATGTCTGTGTACAAAATGACCTCTTGTTTTTAACTCAATGCATTTCACACATTTATCGTATAATTTCTTGGAATACCAATTCGATCTACTTCTATTCCAGCCATCTATAAATGCTTCAGTCGGATCATACCTACTTCTCATATCAGTAAGAGTTCTGTCGTATAACTCAGTTTTTGCATTGTATAAACAATGAAGCAAAAAGTAGATGTCTTCATAATCATTTTTAAAATTCCATTCTTCAATATTTAAATCAAAATACATTATTCTTCATTCCTTACTACATTAAACTTAATTGGTAACATAGCTGTAAATCTACTCTTCATCCAAGGTTTTTCTTTCGTTGCAAATTCATCACCAAATTCTTCTGCCAATACAAAATCTCCGACAGTGTAGACAATAGAATATCCAGTTAAATCTTTTGGAATCTCCTTATTTACATTACAGGTTTTAAGATGAATCATTTTATCTATGCACTCACCCATTAAATCTTGAAAGAATACAAACGTTCCATCACAATTGCAACGCTGCATTGTGAAATATTCAAAATCTGCATCTGGATCATGCTTAATAATTACATTAAAATAAGGTTTGTCACCTTTAAGATAAGGTACATCTGCTAAAATTGTTCCGTCTTTGGTGTAAGTAATAACCGTAAATAACTCTCGTATATCCTGTTCAATCATGGATTCATATTTATTATTCTCCATGCCATTGCACTGACCTGATGCAATTCGTTCTTTTACAAATTCTAATGATTTACCCATAATTTACCTCCTCGAATGAAACGTGGTTTTCCTTGCCTTTTTCAATCTCTGAAAGCCTTGATTTTAGGGCATTTCAGATTGTGTTCTAAACCGATAATAGAGATTACTTACAAATCCTTCTATTTCGTTATAAATATTTGCTGTATCATCTTCCATATACTCAACGTACAAATAAAACAATATATCTTCTTTATCCAGTAAGAACTCTTCAAAGTCATCTGATATAATATTCTCTGAAAAATAATTAATAATCTCTTCTTTGATACAATACTCATATGAGTATCGTTTTAATAGTTTCTCGCTTGATAGGTCGGAATTGGTGACTAAATCACCAATCCAACTACTCATCTCCTCGTTTAATCTTTGTGTTAATTTATCCATTTTAATTTACTTTCACCTGTATAACCCTTCTCAAACTCGTACCAAGCATAAGCAACTGCACTACCACCACCTGCTCTCATTTCATCAAAAAGAGCGTTCTTCGCACATAAGATACGACTGCTTGAGACATAAACACATTTTGGTGGGTACTTTTTAAATAACTCCTTACGAGCTTTTCCTTCAAGGAACTAAACTTTAAGGAACATAAATACTCTGCAACCATCAGGAATTAATGTCATTGCATGTTCAATAAATTCTTTTGCATATTTGTATGGGGGATTTGTTAAGATATCACCATTCCAAGGCTGATTATATGTAAGAAAATCAATTCCACCTTCACCATAACCTCTGTCGATCAGGTCAGTGGATCGAACTTCATAACCGAAGCTCTTTAATCTTTCAGATAAATGTCCCTCACCACAGGAACATTCCCAGATAGGTTTGTCAAATGTAACACCACCATCTTTTAATAAGACATCAATTGCAATAGGATCTGTCGCATAATAATCCTCATTCTGTCTTTCCTTATCGGTGTGATTACTTGCACCTAAAGTCTTAAAAATACTATTCTTATTACCTGTCCAATCTTTTTCTGTATTATTTTTCAAATTTGTTCACCAATAGTAGCTGCGCAGCTTTACTCACATGTGAACATTTTTCCTTTCCTTTGTTTTGTAATTACATTGTTATATTCTCTTGTTTGTCCTAAATATTGTATAGTTTTCGTGACAAGCCAAGAAACCAAAATTTCAAGTCAAAATTCATTTTTAAAAGCCCTTATTTTAGGCACTTTTTGAAGTTCAATTTTTCTCAATTCTATATTTGAATGACAATGGGCAGCCAAAACCTAATTCACCACCCAAACATGGATAATCATTCTCATCACCAGTTATAAGACTGCAACCATATTCACGATATCCAGTGTCGCTTTCATAGTATGTCGTTTCACAGTAATCGCAGTCTTTATAATTGTTTTCGTAGATTTCTTCTTCCATAGCCTATACCTGCTTGTCTGCAATACACTTAATATTATTCTCTATCTGTCTATAGGTTTCATTTGCACCAAGAATATTAAGAACTGCATTTGATAACATACTCTTTGTTGAGTTGTCAAAAGTTTCCTTCATGGTTTTATTAACCTGTTTACGAATATCATCCATGAATTTATCAAGATCTTTTTTAATCATGTCATCAAAATCAAACTGTCTGTTGATATATTCCTCAAGTGATACATTTTCAAAATCATCATTATATGAACTTGTATGTCCTTTCTTCTTAGCTCTAAGCTTTTTAGAATCAAGTCTTTCTTTTAATTCCTTCTTAATATACTGTTCTACTGTATATTCCTTTTCTTCTGTATCACCCCAATAATCTCCACCAACTTTGATTTTGGTATTTGCTATGTATTCATCAACAAAACGCTGAAAATTCTCAGATACCTTTTCTTCAATAATCTTCTTAGCAAGATTATCAGCAACCTTTTAACAGTACCTTCAATCTGTTCTTTTACAATGTTTTCAATATTAGTCTCCATTGTATTCTGTACAAGAGACTCTAAATTTTCTAAATCAATCGTTACTTTCATATAATCATTCTCCTTCAAAATATTCACAATCTTCCAAACTATTATCGTTTACAGTTGCTAATAATGCTCTTCCAAGAGTATTATCAGTTCCAATACCAAGATAAATCTCGTCTACAATTTTCTTGTAAGAAGCATACCAGCCACAATCATCTTTACAATTACATTTTTCACAAATCATAGTATTGTTCTCCTAATCAATTTCTTCAAATACAACACTATTAAATTCCATATCTGGGAACTCTTCTATATAAACAATTGTGTGCCAAGAATGAACAATAATATCTTCTAATGTATATTCTTTTCCTACTTCCAATAAGTGATGATTTTCACCTCCACTACCCCATACGTCATCATCGTTTCTAACACATTTAATTTTCCTTGGTTTTGTATTATAAATATCCATTTAAATTCCACTCCTCTTCCAAACGCCTATATATTCCTGTGACTCCTGTTTGAATCTTTTTAACATATCAATTAATACATCTACTTCTGTCAAATCATCAAAAACAATCTCAACCGGATCTTTTTCTTTTAAATCCAATCTTTCTACATAAGGAAATGGTTTGATAAAACAATTAAATTTAATATCTTTACCTTTATGACGAAATATTATTTCATTAATATTTTCTTTATCATTAATCTTCAATACTTATCCTCCTGTGAAATGCGAGATTCATTACTTCATGAAATTCTCTCCATTTCTTCATCTGAAATCTCTTCTACTTCAACTTCATAACCAAGAAATTCTAATAATTCCTTATAATCCCACATAGTCAAACGATGTCCTGAAGCCTCAAAGTCTTTATATCGAGCAATTTCCCAATCGCCTGATTCATTTGTTACAAATTTAATCTTATTACTTGACATAATTTACACCTCCAAGTATTTATTCTCTTATTTCAAATAACTTTTCTACTGCTTTAACTCGCTTTGTATTGTCAATCGTTCTTTTGACTTCTTGTTGCCAAATACATTCCCATTCTAAAGGAGCTTCATGCTCACTGACTAAGACAACATTCTTCTCACTCATCTTCTCAGCCCAATTCCAGAATCTATCATAATCAAAGTTCTTACTTGATCCATACTGTTTCGTACCCTTATATGGAATATCACAATAAAATAAGCAGTCAACTTTATCAGAATATAACTCCTTATAATCTCCACATTGGAATTGAATATCTTCTAACCTTGGAATCTGCTCTAACAAATTTCTCTTAGCTTCATCGTAATAATTTCTTTCAGTTCCAGTTTTCGTATGCACAACACCTGAGTAACCACCATCAAAGAATCTGCCATTATAACTTGAGAGAAATCCAACCGCACCAATATACCAATCTGGATATTGGGATAATCCTTTATTAAAACACTCTCTTACATCTGAGTAATGTTCTTTTGTAATAAATTCTGGGAGATTTTGAATCTGATTTAGATTCTTGAACATTTCAATAAGATATTTATGATTGTCAGAAGCGATTTTTATATCACATTGAACTTTGTCGATTACATTACAGCCGCCGCAAAATGGCTCTATGTATGTTTTGATATTATAATCTCGCAGTCTTTCTTGAATAATCGGTAAAATATTATCAACTATACGAGATTTTGAACCCATATATTTCATAAATTACTTGGAGTAAGGAATTCCTTCTTGTGTACACGAACCTCGTCTCCTTTCATTTTATTTGAACTCTATTTTGTTCCTCTTTAATACTTTAATTGCTTTATCATAATCAGTTTCGGCTACTTTAATACTTTTCATCTTAGTCGGTTTAGGCTTAATCCAATGACGACATTCAGTAATGTCTTCGTCATACCACATTAGACCGCCTTCGCAATATTTGTACCATTGGCAGTCATTGTTACCACATTTACTCATTTATGTATTCTCTCACTCTTTTACTTCCAACCTCAAAAATATCTTTGTCCTTTTCGAAACATATGTAATTTCTACCTGTATTCAAAGCTGCAACTGCAGTTGTACAACTTCCTGCACACGAATCAAGAACTAAATCTCCTGGATTGGTGTAGGTCTTAATAAAATATTCACATGCTTCAACAGGCTTTTGGCACTGATGTAAGCTACTTTTCTGAGTATCCCACTTGAACTGCAGAACATCTCTTGGATATCTTTGTGTACTGCCACCACCTGAAATACCAGTCTTTGTAACACCATAACAGTTACCATCTGTTGTATGTTTTGTATAAGAATGAACAGGTGTATGTCCTTCTGTCATTTGTGGATTGTAAATAGGGAGTTTTTTATAGAAAATCAAGACATTTTCGTGTGCCTTCATAGGCATTTTCTTAGCATTTAGATGACCAGTTGCTTTGGTCTTTTCGATAATCCATTCATAGCGATACAATTTTTCATTACTGCAAGCGAGCCTCTTATCAAATGGTGACTGCGACCATAATGCAATACAACCATTATCTTTGATGATTCGATTGTAATGCGTCCACAAACCATCTTTTTTATTCTCATAAAACCAATCTCTTGTGTATTCAAGACTACTATTTGTTACTTGAGCTAACTTAAATAAATCTGTTTCATAAAAATATTGATCTGATAACTCGACATAATCATTTAACGGCATTTCACATTCCCAAGAATTATTAGTCGTATTATAAGGTAGATCTGTGAAGATGAAATCGACTGATTTATCATCAATCTTTTTCATACCTTCAAGGCAATCTTCGTTGTATATTTTATTAATCTCTAGCAAGTGGTATCACCCACTCTCTGTTCAGTAATTTTTACATATTCTAAATTACTATCATTAACTATAAAAATTCTTCCAGTATTTTGTGCTGCCTTTGCAGTAGTACCTGAACCACAACAGATATCCACAACAGTATCTCCAACATCCGTATATGTTTTAATTAACATTTCAAATAATTTTGTCGGCTTCTGAGTAGGATGCAATCCTACTTCTCTATTAAACTTTTGGACGCTTCTTGGATATCTCTTACCTTCGTATTTTCCATCAGTTCTTTTATATGATGAAGTTGTAGCAAGATTTGATGTCATGCCATTTCTTTTCATTATATATGGTTTTCCCTCTGTAAATTGAGGATTATATTTCATATATTTTTCAGATTTATTGTATGTAATAGGAGATTTTCCAAAGATTAAAATAGATTCGTGTACTTTGAATGGTTGATGTGCCACACTTGCAAAATTACTTCCATTATCTTTTTCCCAAATCCATTCATATTTAAAAGAGTCAAGATGATTCATGACAAGATAACTTGTAAAAGGTTGACTGGCTGTTAAAGCTATACATCCATCAGGAGTAAGCATTTTCAAAGCGATTTCAAAAAATTCTTTATCATCAATAGGTAAATCCCATTTATTTGCAGTTACACGATTCTTACCTTTAAACGTGTATGGTAAATCACATAAAAACATATTTATGCTTTCATCACCATAATCTTCATATAACATATGCATGAATTCGATTGCATCATGTTGATATACTGTGTTATCTTTTATATAATTTTCTTCCATTTCTTACTCAGAGCAAATCCAGATTTAATGCTGCAGCAAATCTCTCGCTCCTTTCAATGTATTATTCTCTTAATAGATCTCTGTCCATTCACTAATTTCTACTTTATTATCAGGATAGCCAGATAAGCTCCATTCATTGTCATTATATACTACTTTCCACATAGCATTCTCTCCATGTGGGTTATCCTTAATTTTGCCATAATACAATCCTGAACACGGTGGTAATTCTTCTTCTGTTTTTCTCCAAATTGGCTTCTCATACACTTTATTAATATCATCTACCGCTTTTGCTAACTGTGTGGCAATTGTATTAAAATATCCTTCTTCTAAATCAATTACTTTTTCCAGATATTCTTTGCTAATATCATTCATTCCAAGTATGTAATCACGATTGATCTTAAAATCAATTCCAAGTCCAATAATTGCTCCCACACAAAGTCCTAATAATCCAATTAATACTGTTAAACAAATATCCATATTTTACCTCTCTTTCTTATCGTCCGAAGGAAACTTCGGTTTCTTGTGCTTCTTAATCTTTGTCCAAATTTAAGGTTACAACACCATTTTCATAGTCGATATTATAATCTCTTACCCAATATCCTTCTTTCAAATTGATAGTAATATCATCAAAGATCAAATCATCGCTACTGCTTATAGTGATTGTTTCATGTTTATTAGCACATCCAGTCAATCCAAAACATAATGTCAATCCTAATGCAACTGCTAAAATCTTCTTCATATGATTTACTCTCCCAGTTCTTTCAGTGCATTAACAAGTTCAGCGAGTCTTGAATTCTCAGGATGCTCTTTTGCCATCCTTTCATATAAAGCAATATTATTCATCTTTTCAATCTCAGACTTTAACTCTTTCTCAATAGAAGCTTTCTGCTTTGCAATTTCTTTCTGACGATTTTCTTCATCAATTCTTGCATTATACGCATTCATATTAACAACTCCAACGACCTGTGCCGTTACGCACTTGCCATATGCTTCTACTGACTTTATTTCTTTTAAAATTCCAAGGATTCTATTATCTTTTCCTCTTGCATTTACAATCACATATAACGGATGGTTTGTATCGTACTTAACAATTTCATTCATATCTTCATCATATAAAGCAAATCCATAATCCTTCTTATTGTAATCATCTACCAAATTTACAATCGCCACTTTACTAAATCCTGTCATTTTATTATCCTCACTTTCAACTTTTTCTACTGATAAAACGTTATATCCTTGTTTTCTGTTTTTTAATTGAACCATAACATATTTCTGTGTACCTACATTATATGTGTCTATAACAAATCCAGTTTGTCCCCTACTATTACAGGAACTTTTTATTATAACTTTGTCATTTATCTGAATATTCCTCATAGGCTGCACCTCCTATTATTTTATTCTCCAAAGGAAATCTATGTTTCTTGTATCTTTTACAACCTTATTATTTTATGTCATCTCTTTTATAAAAACATAAAAGCTCCACAGCATGATTCCTTTGAATAGTAAGATTATCTACTTCTTCTTTTAGTCCTTTATTCTCTTTTTCAAGTGCAATTATTCTATTTCTCAACTCGTCTTCTGTTGAAAATTTCTGAGTTCCAATCTGCTTATAATCGGACGAAACAGTTTTAACAGAATAATTGCTAATATAATCTGTTGTTCCATCGGAATATGTAATGGTTGGTTCAAAGAATCCACGCTTCTTACACTCATCACAATGACAAATGGATGAAATATATCCAATTTTGCCATCACTATTTTCTACATAATCACCTTCATGGAATTGAATATCTGTTATAGGATCTCTGAATGTAAGAGTTACAATACCCATACATTGATTACTCCCGATATATAAGTAGCCCAGATTTTCATATTCTTTAATCGTTTTGTGTGCATCATTTAAACTTACTTTAACTATCATTTACTTATTCTCCTAACTAAACTTCTTTTTATAATCTTCCTCTTGTAATTTCACACTCATATAATGTTCCCATTGACCAAGATCTTCACCTTTGATTTCTTTAATCGGTGTTACTCGCTTTTTATAAAATCTGCAATCTGTACACTCATCAGATAAATTCCCACACTCGTCAATCTTTTGACCGTAATCTCCACTTGCACCAAAAGGACACCAAGAACCTTTTGAATTATCGTCCCAAACAACATTTGTAACATACTCGCAAGTCGTAAATTTATTATTATAGGCTTCTATATCTTTTGGCGAATACAAACCATATTCTTTGCATTTTTCATGTGGAAGTTCATCTAATTCATAATCTATCCAATCTTGTGAATCCATTTGCCAACCTCTATTATCAAATCTATTCTCAAATAATTCTTGACTTTCTAACGGAAGACTCTTAATTAAGTCCCAGATTTTATCTTCATGTTGATAAGTCTCTACATAATCATCTATTACTTCCTTTTCATTGAACCACTCGTTATATTCTGGTCTATCGCAATCATCACAACACTGAAACTTTGTGTTCATATCATCAAAAGAACTACCATAACCTCTATGTGTAATGCAATATGCATGAGTTGCTTTATTTTTTAGGCATTTCATACAAATTGTTTCATCTTTAATTGCTACAATTCCTTTAGAATTCATATGTATATTCTCTCTCCTTTCGTTAAAAAGAAATTCCGCTTTCCTATGTTATTAATTTTTATATGAAAAAATATTTCTTGTTACTTTTATTTGGAAATTTTGGCTGAATCGCCAAGATAGAAATTTCTATATATGATTATTCTTCGTTTTGAAATGATTTAATTCGATTTTCTAAATAATCAATCTCATCATTCCAATAGTCTATTAACATCTCTTCGATTTGATGTTTTGCGTCTTCTATACTGTCTGCAAATAATGTATCATATTCAACATTTAGCTCTTTTGATACGTATATAAATACATTTTCGTCTGTCTCATCTTGTACAAAACCAGCTACTACATTTTCATCATTTTCTTCATAAAATTGACTAAAATGTAATCTATAACATTCCTTACCAAAGTCATTCTTTTCACCTGTTTCCCAATATTTCTTCACTTTATCACCTCACTTAATTTGGCTGATCAGCCATGAATAGAATTACTTCTATATTAGATTATTCTCTATTTATATTAACTATCTTTGAAATAATTTCCCATGTTTAATATCAGTCCAATGAACAAGTTTCATTAAACCATGCACATTTCGATACCATCTATATCCTCTCGCATTACTACTTGGTTTAGTATGTTTGCCATAATAGAATATTTTTTCACCGTCATAAAAATCTGTAGAAAAATATATGCGATTTTGATGTCTTATGTAATAAGTTTCTTTAGGGAAATCTGCATTACTGTAATCTAACACTCTCTCACCTCGCTTGTTACTTTTACTTTACATTCAATCTCTACAACTTCTAGCTGCCTATCAATGTTATAATATCTTGACATAAATCTTCTAACCGCATTCTCAGCAGTTTTTCTTGTTTCCCAATATTTGTGTCGAGGGTTTGTAATATTACTTATTAATTTTCCTGTTGATTTATCCATTACACCATATAATGAAAATTCATTTACCATTCATCTTACCTCACTCTATTGGAATCCTCTTTGCCACATTATCACCCATATGTTCAACCGCATGATAATCTGCAATTGGCTTTAAAAAATCACATCTATTAGGTTCACATCCTCTTCCTTGGTATAAATTACATGCATAATTTCCACACAACTGATTTGTACATTCAGAAAAGATACATTCTTTTGGTTCATCTGGCATTTTATCTACAATAATTTTCATATTCTAACCTCACTTATTCGTTATCATATTCAAAAACAACAATTCATCTTTCTTCAATGTGATATCATAATCTTTCCACTTTTCCATCAACTCTCTTGTATCAAATCCATGCGGAACAATGATTGCATATCCATGTGGAGTCTTATACATTTCAATCTGATTAAATACAAATCCATAATTTGTAATGTCATCAATAAATCCTAAAGCTAATTTATCATCATCCACATCAAAATCAAACAGCCATTTACTCTCATCTCGATTCTGTACCTGCTGTGCAACAGATGCTAGTGTACGATTAAGCTGTGTCATACTTGGATTATCTCTCAACAGACGGATAATAAATTCTTCTCTGATTTTCTCTTCATTCCTTGAATTGACTGATCTATATAATCTCGTCTGTTCGCCATGAAGTCCTTTAGCTGAAAAGTTCTTAAATTCTTCAATTACTTTATCTTCGTTCTCTTTATACTCAAGAATTGTTTTGGCTCGTTCCTTGAAGTTTGGAACATCTTTATTATCCTTGTTACGAGAACAAATTAGATATACATATAAGTTTGACATTGTATTATTCTCCTTCTAAATAACAGATTGGTACTTCTTTTGTGAGCCATACACCATTTTGAGATAAAAAGAATTTATATCCGTCATTATACATATCTTTTGCTCTAACCTTATAAATAAACGGTTCTCCATGTCTGCTACCAACATTTGTTGCTGTTTCAATATCTTTTGATAGATGGACATATAAACGACTCTTGGATATTAACCCTTGTTTATTGATTGAAGAGCAATATTTAACACCTGTTCCATGATATAAAATATCTGGTGGCATACACTCTTTCAATTCTACATCGACTTTTACAGAATGACCTTGATTTGCTCTGATAAGCGTCTTCTCTCGATTAAATGAATATCTCTGTTTAGAATCTTCTTCTACAATTTTTTCAAGCATTTTCATTGTAATTGTTTGAGTTTTATTGATCCCCTTTAATAAATCTGATACATTAGCCCAGCCATGTTCGTCTAATGTGATGCCAACAACATCAGGTCTATGTCTAAGAATTAATGCTATGTATTTACTTAAATTATTTTGCTCTTTATTCGTCATAATGTTATCTCCATTCTCCAATATACTCAGAACATTCTTTTTTGAATTTTTCCAATATATGTATTAAGTTATCTATTTCATAAGAATCCTTAAATGTTATCTCAATTATTTCAGGCTTAGATATATCAATATTATTGTCAGTAGTGTAGGGTAATGGTTTCATAAAACAATTAAATCTGACGTTCAAACCTTTATGTGTCAATCTTATTTGATTGACATTTTCTTTATTTCCAACAACCTTCAAAAAGATTTCACCTCCAAAATTCCATAGGAAATGTGCGTTTCTTTCTAATGTAAAATATATACCATATATAGTATATATTACTTATTTTTAATACTATATATGGTATATCAATAACAATTACTCACTTAATTCTGCAAGTGCTTTATCCAGCTCCTCGTCAGACATGTTTTCAAGTGCTGCATCCTGTCTCTTAGCCTTGATTTCAAGCAATCTCTGTCTCATCTCAGCATTTTTCTTAGCATCTTCTCTCTTCTTCTTCTCATCCAGTTTCACACCAACAATATACTTGACAATTTCAATCTTGTTAGAAATCTCCTCGTCTTCCTTTGACTTAGTATTCAGAAGACTCTCTTCCTCAGACTTCCTTACTTCCGCATTGAGCGTCTTAAATACTGAGTCCAGATTTGTGAGAGATAAATCCCACAAATCAATTACGTTAATCATTCCTCTGAATGGGAACTGATAGTTAGCTCTTGTTGCATTAATAAATAATTCATTGTTTGTCATAATAATAATCTCCTTTTCTAATTTAAAACTTAATTTTCATTACACGCTCTGTTGCACCCTTAACCTTAACAACTAAATCTGCTCTCTTTGTCATAGAGAATCCAATTCCTGAAAGCTGATCATCAGTATCTTCTACATGACACTTAGCACCTAAAGCCTCAAATACTCTCTTATGTTTTTCAAGGTCACTCTTTAAGAACTCGTTGTAATAACCATTAGGACTTTCGTTGTTCACACAATCTTTCAGGAAGAAGAATAAATGTCTATGACCAATTCCATCCTGCTCGTCAAAATAGTTTGGACTGTAACTAATTACTGATACAGGAACAAACTGATTTGTATTTACACCCCAAATTTCACGACTTGAAATAGATGAACTTCCAGACAGCTTTTCCTTAATTGAGAAGTTGCCATTCTTGTCAAGTGTTACCTCTGCCACCTGAACATTCTCACCAGTTCTCATAGGATTGCTATAATCAAATGAATAAATCTCTCCATTGAACTCAACTTCCGCTCTGAATCCATGCCTTACTGCACCTGAATACTGATGTACAAAGAATCTATATGTTCCTGGTCTCATTCTTGATAAATCCTGCCAAGTAATATTCTCTACTGCAACTTTTCCATCTGGATTTACAATATCTACATCTAACTGACCACCCATTCTTGATGACTCAGGTTTTCTACAATTGCTAAAATAAATCTCATTTCCACTAGATTCAATGCAATGAGCATCAAGATCGTAATTATCATGTCCGTCTTCATTCCACTGAATTGAAAATCTGAGTACACCATCGACATTACCGCCAGCAGCCTTTACATTCTGTTTCATATCAGAATCAGTAATGTTTCCTGAATAAGCCCAAGATAATCCATTATCCCATTTAAACATTGTTTTCGCATCTGGGTTAACAGGTGCAATCATGGAAACAAAATTCTTCTCATGTTTATTCTCTACAAAAGCTTCAATTTCCTTTGCAGTTGGAAGTACCTTATCAATGAAATCCTGTGCTGAAATCTCTTCAACCTTAGAAAACTTCTTAGGACTTACAGCAACATCTTTTTCCATCTGCCCAAAAATATCATCTGCACCAACCATTCTTCTTGCAGCACTCTTATTTGAGAACAGTACATTATTTACAGTAATATCATTCAGATTAGCAAATCTTCTCTGTAATGAATCCATATATCCAAGCTCTGTAATGGTCTTCTTTGCATCCTCAAGCATTTTCTTTGTAAAAATAGCCTTTGGTCTTTTATAGTTGCTCGGTGCTGTAATCTGCTCATACTTCTTAACTGCTGTGTCAAGATCCATATCCTCGCTTACATTAATAAGAAGTGTTCCGATAGAATGATTTCTAATTCTTCCGATAGCCATACCTGCTGTTACCGACTTCTCCCAAGCATATAAATCCTTTTCAGTATCAGAAGTCAGCTTATCATATTCCTTCTTATACTTCTTAAACTCTGTGAGTACGCCTTTCCACTCTTCACCCTTGTAAAGTGTATTTGAATTGATAAGTTCAAGAATTGTATCAAGTGCCTCCATAGTAATTTCATCAAGAGAACGCTTAAATACATTTCTTGTATCTCTGAACTGTCCTTTAACTTCCTCATTAGAACGACTACTTCTATTTACGAACTTACTTGGAAGCTCTAAGAAGAAATGATCCCACTGATGAGACTTTCCATTAATTTCTTCAAAGTTAAAATCTGTGCCAATCTTAGGGAACTTAGTTGTATAAATATCTGTAACTGTATGAGCCTTTACAAAAGCGTCAAGTGCATCACATACTGGCTGATATGTTGTATCACCAAGATTCAGTTCCCAAATTGTATGAATCTGATTATCCTTGATAGTGACAGCAGAACCAATATTCTTAATAAACTGTCTACAACAACTACAATCATGCTCTCTACGTTCTCTGAAAATCTCATTTGTACCAGCAGGGAAGCTATCAAGATATGTATTCCATAATTCATCCTTATCTACATTTACCTCAAATAAATGTGTTGCCTCTTTCTGCATTTCATCGAAGTGCTTCTGTAAAGCCTTCTTAAATTTCATAAATCCATCCATGTTTTGTACCTCTTCTTTCTTATATTTATTTTTGTTAATTGTTTCTACTGTTATATTCTCCATTTATATCAAACCAGTTGCCTTATCTGGATTCTCATTAGCCCATTTTATCCATCTTTCAGCATAAGGTTCAGTCTTATCATTTAACCCAAATACTTCTCTTACGATGATATATCCTTTGCCAATCGACTCTTCCATATCTTTTGTATTGTTATCTACATCGTCTGCATCTAACGGATAAAACACTGCCTTTGTAAAATATCTTCTGCCATATTTCTTTGTTGTCGTGATTTTATTTATCTTATCCTTATATAACTTCCATACGCCAGATGAATCTTTGTTGATCTGTGCTACATAATCTCCTATATTTAACACATTGTCTCCTTTCTAAATTCCAATGAATCGAAGTTTTACTGTGGCTTCTGTTCTTCGTCTATAAAATATGTATTTTCATATTCATTGACTTTCTCGGTCAAATTCATTCTTGCGTAATCAAGAACGTCTGATGCGAAATTTGCCATACACGGATAACATAGATAATGCTTAGTTTTTCCTACATTCATTTCTACTAATCCAACTTCTATTCTTCCGCAAATCTCACATGACTTATTTCTAATCCATTGACTCATATAACTCCACTCCTGACTATCTTTTATATTCTATCCATTTATCTGAACCCTTGAATTTCACTTTTACTTTCGTAGGGCATCCGTCTGGAATAGATTTTAATGATTTATAGTCGCCTATAATTGTTGCTGTTTCCAAAGCTTTGTGATTCTTCTCACATTCCATTGCTTTTTCTTTATCTGCATAATCGGTATTACAGAACTGACAAGTATATAATGTCTTTGTAATCATATAAATCTCCTTTCATTTTCCAAAGAAATCGAACTTTATTTGTTTATTTTTTAGAATCAAATTTTACAAACTCCATTGTATCTGTATAGACTCTTACATTCCCATATTCTTCATTAGGATGAGTCAACAATCCAATAGGTCTGCTATGATCATATTTTTCATCTGGAAATGCAGTTCTGCAAGATTTACAGCCGCAAACATAGCCAATAATTCTTTTACCAGTCTGAACATCTTCAGCGGACACAATTAAATCTTTAATATTCACAGTTTTCACCTCACAATCCAAAGAAAGAGAATTTTACTGCTAAAATGCAGCACTACTCTCACCCTGATTAATTTCTTTACACTTCTGCTCACATTCTTCCAATGTCTTAAATAAAGAACTTTCTCCTCTGTTTCTGATATTGATATATTCTCCAATGGAATCAACTTTATATTTAATTGTGGTTACATTATCCCAGATACTAGCCACAATCCTTCTAATTTTAACTTTATGAGGCATAACCACTGTCTGTTTACATACAATCTTTCCTATTGTATTACACTGTTTACATGGAATTTCATATCCATTGTAAAGAATCTTCTTTGTTCCTTTACATACAGGACAAACAATTTCTACATTTTCTCTTGCGTATGTATAACATTCTTCACCTATCTCAAATTTATTGTCTATTGTTTTCATTGTTGTTTTATTCCTTTCGATTAATTTTATATAGTAAACAGAAACCATACTCACAAAGAATATGAGAATTGCCAGACTCGGCTATGTATTTGATTGAATAATCGGACGTTTTCTGATTTCTGTTGCTAACTTATTCTCTTTAAGCAACCGCTAATCTATTCATACTTTCTTTCATATATGTATAGTTATCCTTTTGTGACAAACTGAAATTAGTTTGATTTTGATATGTTTTAATCCACTTTTCAAAATCATCTTCTCTATTATTTTTACAAGCATAAGCCATCAAAGCAATTAAAGCCATCTGGCATTTCTGATATAGAGGAATGTCTATTTTTATCTGATTATGATTAAAACAATAATCAACTAAATCTGTATATTCGTCTATATCCTCTTCTGTAGCTTCAGGATTTACATTTTCCTGAACAAAAGAAAGAGTTGTTTCTTCTGGATTCACTGTTAAATTTTCTTGATCAATATGCAAATAATCCATCATCAAAGCAGTATATGTATCAATTTTAGCTTGAATAATCTTTTTATCAGATGTACCAGCTTCTTTATCAAGTGTGTCATAACTCCACTCTCCAATTACTTTACTATGTAAATCCTTTACAAGTGCATTTACAAATCCTGCAAACTTATTATCTTCGAGTCCTAACTTTGTGAAATTATGGAATGTAGCCATCCAGCAAAGAATATCTTTGAATACGAATACATTCTGAAATTTGTTTCCACAAACTTTTGCAATACGATTTCCATATTCATTTACCTTTTCAAATTCATCAAACGAAGAGTTTTCTTCAAGGTATTCATTTCTATCATTTGGTGTCTTTTTCCAATCATTAAGATGGAATGTAGCCATTACAGAATTTGCAACAGTTTGTTCATATGTTCCGTTCTTTCTCATTGACTTTGAATAAGCAACACAATTTTTGTAGAACTCATTATTTGCGATATTCTTAATTTTTCTTGCATATGTAGGAATCCATGTAAGTGCTTTCTGGTTTGAACCCATAGACTTGTTACGATTATATCTTCGCACAAGCTTACTAATCTCTTGCATGGTGCAATTCTGATGAACGACAATACGGATCTGATAATCGTCAAATTTCTTTTTCAATTCATCTGGCAACTGTTCAAAAGTTTTGTTCTTAATGTCAAATTCGCAATTATCCCAAAGAATACTTCCGTTTTCATCTTTTACAAGATGCCCTTCTTCATCTCTTCTCTTTGCTTGATACTGAATAATGCTATTTTCAAATGATTTAGTTGTTTTCCAATTCATATTGCGAAACTTATTTAATGCTGTGGTTCTCTGTATACCATCAACAATATATTCCTGTGTTAATCCACCGCCTAATTCTTCTTCACCGAGAATAATAGGAGGAATGTAATCTTCCGTAAGAACTGTTAAAATCAATTCATTCATTGCCGGGTTGTCCCAACAAAACATTCTCTGTACATCCTGATTTTCTGAAATATCCTCACTATTTACACTTGCTAAATATGAAGATAATGATACTGTTTGTTCTCTTACTTTCTTTGCCATAATTAATTCCTCCTACATTTTCCTTACATTAATTCTCTTATATTTTCATATGCTTGAATAGCTGCAAGATTATTAGAATATTGCTTACTATTCATATGTAATAATTCTCTGATTTCTTTTGCCTTATATCCATCAGATAATAACGATACAATTTTACGTTGTGTATATGATAACTTGTCCAAATATCTTTCAATCTTAGTACCTTCAAACAAGTATTCACAAGCAGTTTCATATGTATCAAACTTTGATGGAATAGTTTCTCCAAGCTCCACCCCGTCTTCTGTAACAAGATTGCTTGTACTTTCAAGTTTCTTAGCAGGAATACGTTTTGCACGATTACGATCACGAATCTCGGTTTTAAACTTTCGCTTAATGTTGCTGGCTAAGAATGAATCAAAATCTATTTCTTTTTCTGGATCAAATCTTAATGCGGTGTCTGATAATACACTTAAAGCGATGCTGTAAAAATCGTCATAATCTTTGTCCGATATACCCCCAATTTTTATCAACATTGGGTAGCATATCTTTTTGAGCCGATACATTTCATTATCACAGTACCATTCCAATATTTGTTGTATTTCCATTATGTAATTACTTTCCCTTCTTAATTTCTCTATGTAACACTTCTCTAAAACTCAACTCGTTATCATTGATTTTTGTATGTCGTGTCTCTGAACAACACTTCGGACAACGACTGAATTTTTCATGCTTGTCCTTTGAGAACGACATAACTTCCACCATTTGAGTCCAACAATTTTTACATAATAACATTCTCCTTATCTACCTCCCTAATAGTCAAATAATTCAGTCATTACTCTTGGTTCATATTTACGCTTATCCATTCCTGAGATAGCTTTCTCAATCTCATCAGTAGCTGTTTCAGAAATTTTCTTTCCCAAAATAATGTCTACCACCTGCAATTCGTTCTTAATGCTTCTGCGTTTTATTCTCCGTTCCTTGAGCATTTTATAGGCTTTATATCCTTGTGCAGCATTAAGGTTACAAAATTCTATGTAATGTAATATGTCACATATTTCTTTATCTACTGTGCTAAGTTTGTCTGTTAACTCATTCTTTCTATGTACTGCTTCTGAGGCTAATCCATTAAGTCCCTTTACCTTCTCAATCCAATATTGAATATTTTCAGCTATTGCCACCCTTTCAGTCTTCTCTTGTGTTTCTTCATGTGTCATTTGCTTTATTAGCTCTGGTGGCTGGTCATATTTTTGAACACGAAAGCACGATTTGAAAGCCTTAGAAAGATTATTGTTATAGATAGAATTGGCTTCTTTATTTCCATAAATATCTGCCAAAGCTTCACATGACGTTGGAACATAACACCCCTTTCTGTCCCTCATAATCCAACGATTTCCATCTGTAATTACATATTGCGCCAATTAAAACCATCTCCTTCTTTTTAGTTTTAATGCACCATGAAGGACTTGAACCTACGACCTACCGGTTATGAGCCGGTTGCTCTAACCAACTGAGCTAATGGTGCTTGTCACTACTCAAAGTGAAATTGTGCACGGTTATAACAGGGCATACCAGATTCGAACTGATGAATGCAGCAGTCAAAGTGCTGTGCCTTACCGCTTGGCGAATGCCCTATATTAATATTCTCTATTTAATTGTAAAAATGGATTTAAAATGCAGAAACGCTATAGATTTACCAGTCTTGACAACAATTGGTAAAATATGTAAAATATTTTTGCGGTATTTTCTGCCGTATTGGGTAAAGCAGTCAAGTAGAAAGGTGCGCCAACACCGTTTGAATCGCTTGGCTGCTTTTTGTATTTCCATTTTTCTTACAATAATAATGATATTTCAAACATACGTTCTTGTCAATAGTTTTTTCGAACATCTGTTTGTTCTTTTTTATGTATTATAATTATACATCAGATGGTGTCCCATAATTAGGACACTATTCTCGAAAAATAAGTGGAAAATTTATATTGTGTATAATTTCTGCCTGTACACCTTCTAAACACAAATGACCAAAAAAGTCATTATCAAGATAATCTACTGTACTTGCTTTATTAATTATTCTCTTTCCCTCATCTGCACTAATCTGTTTTGGTTTTGTATGAATAAACGTAACACCGTTGAACGAATCAATCCATATCTGACCAGGAGCTTTGTCAATTATTTTTTTTGCTTCTTCTTTGCTAACGTACATTATGCTCTCGCCTCCTCCAATTTATACCCAGTTCCAAAGAATAGACCATTGAAGCATGTTTGATCGACTATCCTTCTGTCTTCTTTATTTGTAACCGCACCAAGTTTTTCTATTACCTCTGTTTTGGAAATGGTAATGATTTGTTCACCCATTACCATCGAATATAACTGCAATCCATTTTCTCCGTTTGCTTCGAGACAACCATGAACAGGCATATTCGTCTTTTTTATTTTACTTGTCAAAGGCATCACCGTAATTATCGTAGCGTGTTTTGTACCAATTGGATTCGATACGATCACATATGGACGTTCTTTGGTCTGAACAGAACCACCTTCATATTTGATTTTTGCTTTTATAACATCATATCTCTGTAAATCCATATGTACGCTCCTCCTCTCTTTCTCTTTAGTATTTATGTACTTGGATTACCTTTGATACTCCGTATTATATATGGTTTATATAAACCTGTCAATAGGTTTATATAATTTTCCTATAGAAAGTTGACATTGAGTTTATATATACCTTATAATAATCATCATAAAGGAGGTATTTAAAATGCCAAGAGGACAACTTTCAGAAAAAAACACAACCATGTCTTTTGCTATTCCGAAAGATTTAAAAAATGAAATCGGTATAATCGCACAAAAAGAAAATCGTTCAATGAGCAATCTTATAGTTTCTCTTTTAAGTGATTATGCCAACTTATATAAACAAAAAGAAAGATTGACCAGATATTATAAATTAATATCTGAAATGAAGGACGATACAAAATAGTATCGTTCTTACATATTACTCAATACTTCTTTCATTCCAATTGCACCATTCGCATAGTTGTTAACTGTTGTATTCACACTGCTATGTCCAAGCTGTTGCTGCACGAATGCAAGATTTCCATTCTGATTCATTACACTGGCATAATAATGTCTCATCATATGTGGAGTAATACCATTTCCATAATTCTCAAATATCTGTTTGATATTTCTCTCTGTTGTACGAGTTCCATTTTTATTAACAAATACAGCTTCTTTATCTACAATATTATCCAATGTATTTCTGTACTCTAGCCATTCTTTTAATGCTTTCAGAGCAGATCCAGTAAGATATACAGGTCTTTTTTCAGTTTCTCTTTGATATCCTTTTGGTAAAACCATAATATATGACATATCGCCAAGATTAATATATTCATTATTTTCATCTAAATGTAAATCTGATAAATCCAAACCAGCAAGTTCAGATTCTCTTATTCCAGTTCCTCTTAGCACACGAAAAATAGCAATATTCCTATTCCTTACACATTCATCCTTTTTCCACATTATTTTTTCTTCCATATCATTAAGTTGATCTTTTGTTGGAAGTTTTTGTGTTAAGTTGTTTTTAGAAGATATTCCTTTATATTTTATTTGTTTACTAAAATCTTCCATACTGTTATAGAGTTCTCTCAATAAACATTCTCTATATGAATATACATTTTTTATAAAACTTTTTATAATATTCTTTCTTGTCTCCGTTGTGGTTGGCGACATTCCATTTGTTTCCTTATATCTAAGATATGAACTAATATTTTGTGGTCGCAAGTCATTAAAATCAGAAACTTCTATTTCACAAATTGATTCCTTTTTGATAATATTACTTTCAATTAACCACTGTAAAAAATCCTTAATTGCCACTAAATAATTTAATGCTCCGTTTTTACTTTCCAATTCATTCAAGTAATCTCTTAAAAACTGTTGTGCATTTAACTCATCCAACTTCTTATTAAGTTTTTCAGCATTTTTGTTTTGTACTTCTATTTTGTAACACATATTTATCAACCTCACTTTCCTATATACATATTCTCTGTTTGTCATTCAAGTAATAGCTCATTATTTTCATCATAATATCTAGGTTTAATTTTCTTTGCGTATTCCATACGCTCTTCAAAATCATCGCACCACCTAACTTCAAGATTTTTAGTTCTCATTTGCAACTTTGTACATAGACAAAACAAGTTTTTTACATGGTCTTTTTCTCTCATATTCGGTCTACGCATTTTATCACCAACTTGATTTTTACTAAGACATCTTAAACAGATAAATTCACTTGATCTGTTTGTATTGTCATGTCGTTTACACATTTTCATCACCTCATTTTCTGCAATAAAAAAGAAGCAGCTAATTTCTGCTTCTAATACTTATTTCTATATATGATTCGCTTTCAACAAGAAAGCAATTTTTCTTTGGGTTATTCTTCTAACATTTTCTCAACTTTATCAAGCTGTGACTGATCCATTGACTTTCCAGTTCTATTGAGTATTAAGAAATATTTTAATACTGCCTTTCTATCTGCTTCTCTTACTTCTCCTTGCACAATATGATGGTTTAAGAAAACATTCTTATCTTTAGCCGATAAATCATTGTAATAAACTCCGTTGTATGGAAATCTATTCTCATAAAAATCAATAATGGTGCTTAATCTCTGCTTTCCATCAAGTATTTCATATACATTACCTGTCTCAGCCCATTTCTTATCATCCAAATGAATAAAAGCAAATTTACCTATATCAATATTATTAAATATACTATCTATAAGTAACTGTTTGTCTTCTAACTCCCATACATATCCTCTCTGATATTCAGGATTCATATCTACTCCAAATGCATAATATTTATGAACAAGAGACTCAATCATTGAATTGACAAAATTAATTTTTACATTCTGATTTTTACTAAACCTTGAATCACCATTAGTAAGCGGTCTAACGCTAGTCCATTCAGCAACTCTATATACTTCTCTATCATAAGGATTTCCATAATTTTCTTCAGTAGAAATACAATGTAAACCATACACCTTTCCATCATATAACACTTCTTTTACTGTACAGTCTTTTAATGCACCATATTTTACCTTATCTCCTACTTCAAATCTATAAGTTGGCTCATTCAGATGTGGAACTTCATCTTTAATAAAACTTAATCCATTTTCTCTTTCTTGCTGTAACCGTTCTTCTATGGTTAATTCTTTATTTACTTTCTTTCTCGCCATTTAATCATCTCCATTTTATTTGCAAAGAAATGACGATTTCTTAACAATAATTATCCAATGTTGATATGTATTCACTTGCAACAATATGCTCGTCTTTTATTTGTGGAGCTGAATCAATAGACTCGCCATTAAAATTAACTAGGGCTATTGTGTCACTTTCAATGCAAATAATTTTCGCCTCAGAATTATATACCTGAATTCTTTTTAAAATCGTTTCAATTTTGTCAAAACATTTTTGCATATCACGAATGTCTTTCTCTTTAATGCCATTAGTCATTTTATATCACCTCTTCCAATCTTCCAAGTAAATCATTCTTTCTTAGTTGAAAATAAACTGAAAATCTCTATCATTTATTTCCACTGTAACAAGTTCTTTATTGTTGTCAAGAATATCTACAACCGCACTTTCATATTTTGCATATGCTGATGTGCATTTATATTCCTTACCCTCTGTAAAGCGGTCGTCTGTTTTTCTACAAATAGCTTTATTATTTTCCATTTTTCTGTCTCCAATCATCGCAAGAAAGTTAAATTTCCTTGCCTCTATGTTCTATGAACCATCTATTTGCTATTGTATGAGTCAATTCAATTTGAAGCATTAATACAGTATTTGCTCCGAAATCTTTTTCATATTCTTTTTTAATTTTCCCCAATTCGTTATTATCTGGAAAACCAGATATTTTTTCTGCTTCAAGAAATTGTCCGTATAATACAGATAATTCTTCATCCGATTTTGTTTCAAATATATTAACATGCATAATGATTATTCTCCCTTCTTAACTTGAAACTTAGATTTCATTATACTTTCTTAATTCGTATAATTCACAATACATATCCCAATTCTTCATAAATTGCTCCATATATGCTTTAATATTCTTAAATACAATTCCTTGCGGTAGTTCAAATTTATCCGATATACCGTCTTTTGAAATTTCAAACACCGTTTTACTAATATACTGCTTTACAATTTTTCCATCGAAACCATTTTTATTAAACCAATCTATTACGTATTTTTCTTCTTTTGAAAAATCCCACTTAGCATTACTTATACTAATCATGTTTACACCTCTATCTAATGAAAACTTGGTTTCCTTGGTTATCTGGCATACAATTCTTCTTCAAAAATTAATAATACATCGCTTATTTCTTTTAATTGTGATCTACATATTTTTGCCCTGCTTGGCTCATTAATTTTATCCCATTTGTCAATCTGTTGATTTAAGTTTCTTTTTGAATCTCTTAATGAATTCATAATAACTTCTACGCTTTCCGATGATAAATTAATCTGCATATCTATATCCTCTCTTTATTTAATTCCAGCTTCCTTACACAATTCTAAAAACTCATCCTGACTAATTTGCATTTCTGGTTTAATAGTTGTCTCATAATAATGAATTGCATCTGCCGCAAGATTATAATTCTTATCAGATTTTGCAAGATCAACCATTGATTCTAATGTAAATTTTACAATACCTATGTATGTCTTCTTGTCTATTTTATCCATATTATTCACTCCAATCTTTAATCATTTGTTCGATTTTAGGACTATCTGGACTTATGCCAAGACATCTAATCCATCTTTCGGCACATTCACAGAATCCTTTATGATACATAAACTCTGAATTTTCTTCCAATTCATCAGCATTAATATTCTCGTCTTCCATAAATAATCTTACTTGTGCTTTATGATCTGCATACGACATTAATAAATTTTCGATTGCATTTCCTGTAATATTCATATCTTTCATATTGCTTACCTCCAAATTTCCAATTGTTCTAATCCAAACCAATCATTTTCTCAAAATACATCGCAGCCCTTCCATTTGCGCTTTCGTATTTACGTCCAATACAACCAATTAATGCCGAGTCTAAAGACATATAAGAATTATTTGTATCAGCATAATTAATATATGTATGCCATAAATGTTTAGGTGCAGTTTTGCTTTCGTATTCTATAATCTGATATTCTCCAATACAATGTATATCAATCACTTTGCCCCATGTAAATTCTTCCCTTATTAATTCCAGTTTTTCATCAGGTGTCGCTTCTTTTACATCAACATCTGTGATTGTATCTAACTCGCTAAAATAGCAACTTCCATAATTACACGGATGGAACTTAAAATCATTTTCGCTTTTTACTACTGTTCCAATCTGATTTTTGTATACAACAATGTCTCCATATTTCATATATTCTCGCCTCCATTCTTCCAATGAATCTATTAATTCATGAAAACTACTTCTCCTCGTATAGACTTGCGTGTACGCTAACTATGAACCTGTAGCCTCTATCTGATTGATTTCTCTTTCAGAATACCTTCTTATTATATATTCTCTATTTTACACAATATTACCTAATAACTCAATCGCTTCGTCAAATTTAAGCGAATGGCATATAATCATTATCCTCTCCATCATTTTCTTCATAATAATCATCATCTTCACCATTATCAATACAAATATCATATCCATCATTTCCTATTGTAAAATGTTGAAGAAAATCAACTTCAATAAAGTTTGCCATTTCTTGAATTTTCCTTGTAATATTAATATCATTTACACTTACATCTTTTGAACCATTTGGATGATTATGAGCCACAATAAACTTATTTGCACCAGATAATAATAAGAATATTGCAAGTTCTCTCATTTTTATTATAGAAGTGTCCGCACTTCCATGTGATAGTTCAAATACTCCTTGCGGAATCATTTGACAATTAAACGAAATAACATAAACATATTCCTCTTCAAGAAATTCCATTTCAAACACTTGGTTTAAAAAATCTACTATTTTATCATATGTAGAAAAATCTAAATCCCATTGAATTTTTTCCTTTTCTTTTAATATAGGCAAATTATTCTCTTTATTTCTAAATGTAATATATCTTTTAATTTCCATTATATAATTCTCCTTTAAAATATAGATTTTGCAATTATATTGGCAGCCATGTCATTATACTGATTCAAATTATTCTTTAAATATATTTTTGTAGTCTCTGTTCTAGCATGTCCTAATAGTTGCTGAACCACATATATATTTTCATCTGTCTTTCCCAACATAATATTTGCAAACGAAGCCCTTAACTTATGAGGTGTTACTGAATATCCAAGGGCTTCCTTTGTGTATTTTATTACAATATCAGATAATGATCTTTGTGTCATACGAGTTTTTGATTTTGAAATGAATAACGCATCTTCATTTTTATCTATTATTTTTTCTCGATCACACATCCAATCTAAAATAGCCTTTTCTAATTGAGGACTCATAGTAAAAGTCCTATCTTTATGCCCCTTCTCAATTACACTTTTAATAATATGATTTTCAAAATCAATATCTTCAATATTTATTTCACTTAATGCTGTTTCACGTATTCCAGTTTGCATAAATAGCATCATAATTGCTCTATCTCTTGATTTCCATTTATATTGCATAGCAACTGACCTTCTATTTCCTGCTCCACATTCTACAGCCAATAATACTTCTTTTAAATCATCTTCATCTAAGAATTTTCTATTAACAAAATCTTCTCCACGAACCCTTTTTATTTTATTCATAGGATTTTCAGTTATATAATCATTCTCTGTTAAAAAATCAAAAAAACTTTTTAATACACTATGATAACATTTCCTATAAGATAATGATGATTGTTTTTTATTTCCATTATTATCTATTATATATTCTATTGAATCTAAAAAACGAGTAACATCAAACTTAGTAATCTGTTTAGGATTAATTTGTTTTACATTACTCGAATCAATAAAATATAAAAATTTTGCTATTTTTCTTATATATTCTCTACATGCTGTTGGTTGTCTTCCTGATTTGAATTCATAATAATATTCAGTTACATATTGTGGCAATGTAGATAATATTTCTTTTATATTTTTTTCGATTTGTAACGAATGTTCTAATCGACCTTTCATATTTATCACCGTCCTTTATAACATATTATTTAATTTTTCAATGCTATTTAATAAGTTTTTTAAACTGTTAGTGGCATCTTCAATTGTTTTAGACAAATCTTCTACATCTTCATTTTCTTTTTTATTAATTTCATTGTTTAAGCAGTCTTCATAGACGTGACCACCATTTTCAACATACATATTAAATAACATATCACCTGGAACTATTTCAAATAATTTTCCATTATGATAAACTGCATAATCAGGTACTTCATTTATTGGTGCTTTAAATCTAAATATACATAAAATAGCAAATTGCGTATCATCATAACTATCGAAATAATTTTTTTCATTTGGTTTATCGCTTGCAATATAATACCATTCTTTCATTATTTTATCTCCTTTATTTTTCACATCTTCTATATCTTACTCTTGCCTCCCCCTCTTCTATAAATTTATCTTTTAAAGAGTCAGCACATGGACGTAAAGTTGTTTCATAATATAACTTTTGTTTATACCATGTACTATATGGTTCAGCCATATGTTCATAATATTCTTCTACATACTTAGAAAAAAACGCATTAATATCTTTCATCAAAGCACCTTGACCTAACATTTGTTCAATTGTACCATCTGTTAGTCGAACAATTTTCTTTGTCTCAGGACTAAATAATACAGAAAAATCTCTTTGACAAATACCATAACTAGACCACAAATGTAGCATTTTATAATGTTCTTCAGTAAAAATCATAGATCTCTCAACATATAATTTTCCTGTTTTAAAATCCTTATATCTAATTCCTGGAAATTCATCTTTTCTATGTTCATTATCACCATATTTAATGTGTGTTCTATCACTTTCGCCACGGAATGCTTTTGCCTTTTCTTCTTGATATTTTTGTTCGACTTTACCGGCTGTAATATTTTGAGCATATCTGCCAGTTTGTGCATCTTTCAACCAAACATCACCATTGCAATCTTTTTCAGTTACCATAATGTGATTATTAGATAAATCTCTTTTATTCATATTATGATCATAATAAGTATTCGTTTCACTATTTCTATATCTTGTTTTATGATCATTATCTTCCATTATATTTCTTATATCATTAATACCTTTACAACCCACTCCAAAAATTGTGTAAAACAATCCAAATAAACTCATATAATCAACCACCTTTCTATATGTATATTATCTGTTTATTCTATCCTTATAATCTTCACCAAAATGTTTTTTCATAAATTCTTCTGCATTTTTTTCTGCCTCTATTCTTTCGTTCTTCTTATCAATTAAACAAGGAATACCAAATACAATAATAAATGCAATCAAACATCCAATTAACTGTGCCATAATAACTACCTCCGTTTCTATTTTATTATATCATGTGTTGTGTCCTATTAAAAGGACTAGAAAGTTCTTTTTATCGTAGCTCTAATCCAAGTACATCTTTTACATATAAGGCTTTTTCTTTATCTTCAAGAACTCTTCCTTTTATATTTCCATCAACTTCAATGGCTGTGATTACTTTAAAATCTAAATCAGAATGAAGAAATTCATTTATCATATCAAGACGCTGCGTTGTTACAACAGGTGGATTTTCTTCTCTTGCTATTTCTATCCACTCTGGAAGTTCAGTATAATGTGTTGTTTCATCTGGATAATAAACAATATCATTATCCATATCAATGCTCAGTATCTCTTTTGCATATCTTTCAACTGCATTATTTTTACCTAATAATAAAATCATTTAATCACCATCCTTTTGAAATTTCCGTTTCCTATGCTTTCTTTCCAAAATAATACTTAACAATTTTCTTGAAATCTTTATTACTTGCATAAGCAACTCTAGGCTTACTTCCATCAATATTAAATTCTGTTACACTTAAAATTGCATATCCTTGTACTGTTAATGTGGCAAGATATACAAGTAAATTTAATTTGTATCCAAGACTGTCAAGCTGGATTTCTTTTCTTAACTTCTGTACTTCTTCATCATAATTGTCATCTATTTCAATAATGTGTGCAGAAGCATATGTATTGATTTTATATAATCTATTGTTAATTTTTCTTACCATATTATTTGCCTCTCTTTCCGAGTAAATCCTCATTTCATTCTATTCGGCAGGACATTCAAAACAACAAATGTTAGCCTCTTCATAAGTTAATGCGAACGTCATATCTTTTTCTCCATCTGTATTTTTTAGTACAATACAATCTTCATTCACATCAATAATTTTACAAGTTTCTCCGTCCATACACACCAAACCATCTGTAGTGTACAAGTCATAATATCCAATTTCTCCATTTTCGTTATCTTCCGTGTCAATCCATCCACATTCAATTATCAATCCACTATCGTATAATGCTTTGACACTTACAGTTACTTCTTCACCTGTTATATATCCAATCTTGCAGTTGCAAATTTCGCTATAATCAAAACAAGTTCCCGTGTATGATTCAAAGAAGTTATCACATAATCTTTTGATTCTTACATTGTAATGTTCTCCCTTATAATCAAAGTCAACACGCATATTTTCTAAAAATTCCTTATTTCCATCTGTTAATATTTTTCTTAAATACATAATAATTCCTCCATTCTTCAAATGAAACTCTTGTTTACTGTGCTATTTTAATAACTATTATTTTGTAAAATACTCAACACTCTATCTTGTAATTCTCTCGATGTATCAACTGAGCTATCAATAATAGCCTGACACACTTTATCAATTTCTTCTTGTGTAAAACAAAGAGTATTATCGCTCTTGCATAATTCACTATAAGCTAAATCAAAAGCTTTTCTTAAGGGTGTTTTTGTTTTTGCTTCCTGCGTTTTATCACAATCTTCTAAGAATTCTTTTAAAATTTCCTTTGCTTCTTCCTTATACATATCTCATCACTCCATTTTCATCCATTTATTAGGTTTAATCACAATACATAATCTGTCGTAATCAAACCTCATATAATCAACTACATAATCCATAATGTTTTCTCTGCCTTCATATAATTGGTGCACATATCTCACATTAATTTTATGTTTCTCTCCACTTTCAAATGTATCAGTGTATTTTTCAAGCAACCACAAATCAATACTCTGCTTTGCATTTAAGCAATCAATTACATTTCTGAATTCTGTATCAGCTTCGATAAATCCATATGGTCTATTCATATCATATACTTCCTTTCTTATAACTTTATCTTTCCATAATCGGGAATCATCTGAATAAATTCATCTGCATTTGTAAACTGTTCATTGATTTCAACCCAATACTGTTCGTTATTTGTATCTGTACAACAAGCTTCTAATTTAAAATCATGCTGTGCGTAAATCGTTAAGCATAGTTCTACTTTCTGAACAGATACACCTTTTGGAACTTCTTCAACAGTTGCGTACTCTTCCAAAAAGCTATTAATTTCATTTTCTTTTAAATCATAATTATAAAATGCCTGTAATGGCTTGTCTGTGTTGTCTAACTCATTAAATGTAATTTTTGTATAATCTAACATTTTAAGCACTCCATTTCTATAAATCCATTTCTCTTTAAATACTCTATATAATCTTCAATATCTGACTTCTTTTTAACTTCAATGTCGTCTGGATGATAATATCCATAAAAGGCATTCGTATATACCTTATATGTTTTATTTTTCATATCAATAACGAGGTTATAATTGTTGGCACAATCACCACGTTTCTTCCAATTTTTATCAAGCCAAAATAGATGTAATCTCATAAGACCAACTATCCTTTCTACAAGCTATTCCATACCCAAGTCAAGCACTCCTCAAATGATTCACTTGAATATACTTCTTCCGCCTCTGTATCTTCTGTTCCGCTTTTATAAACTTCATATCCTATTACACCATTAGTAATAATGTATTCGTCATTTATAATCCAGTTGTCCATTTCCAATCTTATGTTCATAAAATTGACCTCCTTAATCAATTACATTTCCGTTTTCATCTTCTGTGTAGTCGTACTCCCAATCACCAGCTCCATCTTCAATAAATTCTCCACCGTCTGTATTTTCTGCAATTTCCTTTGCTTCTTCCAATGAATCAGCCTCAACATCCAAATATACATAGTCCGTTGATTTATACATAACTCTAAATTTTGCCATAATTATTATCCTCCAATCTTAAAATGAAATTGCTATTTACTGTGCTTCTAAAAATCTCCACACGCCAATAATTCTCCATAACTCATATCTGAATATGGTCGTTCAAAATAAAAACGTTGAGCTTCTGGATAGCTTTCTCTCGCTTTTTCTATTTTCTGATCTTTCCATAGTTCTATATAATCTTCATCTAAATCGTTACCGATATTAAATGAGTCAATTTTTACTTCATCTCCACATTCATCAACCATAATCAAATCCAATTTCATTTTACTCAACCTCACTTTCTAACAACTCATATACTTCATCTTTGCTATCTCTCATGTACTTTCCAAACGCTTCATAATCTCCATCTTTATCAGAAAATTCTTCAATAAATCTTTCCCACATTACATCGGACACCACATTTTCATTGAATAACTTTCCCTCATATTCAAGTTCTGCGTCTGCCCATTCTCCGTGTGAAATATATCCAATATCTTCAATTCCGCAATAGTTTGGATATTCTTTCATCGGAAAGCTTGCTACACCATTTTTTACTATAAAATCTCTTTCTATTGTACTTATCATATTTACCATTCTCCAATCTCTTCGGCGATTTCTTCTCGTGTTCCTCTGACAGAATATCCTTCTGTACCATGTTTACTTAAAATATCCCAAATTTTATTCTCTTCGTCCTCTGTGAGATTAAATCCTTGCCAACAACCAAAATCATCATATAAATATTCTCCATATTTTATTATAATTCCTGCAATTTTACTCATTTATCACACCTCCATTATTTCATATTCAAATAATTCTGATTCATATTCGCTGCCTTCAATATCCCAGTCATTCATATATTCTTCTTCTGCATCCTTTGCAGCTTCTTCGGTTTCTTCCTCTGTTTCAAAAATATCTTCAATATCTTCGCTATCTCTTAAAAAACCACCATCATAGCTAATTATATATTTGAACATTTTTAATCACTCTCCCTTCAACTCAGCATAACCACCATCGAAATTTTGTTTCCAACTTCTATATATTCCGTTTGTATCTCTAAACTCTAAGTAATATGCCTCTCTCCAATCCCAAGGCTCTTGCCATGCAATTTCTGCAATCTCACAAACAATTCCTTGAACATGAACAACATCACCAGGTTTTAAATCTCTCATACTAATCACTCTCCTTTCAGATTAGGACATAAACAAAGACCACCATCAATTTCAGGTACTCTTCTATATGCTCCTCTGTGTGGACATTCTTCTCTTTTACATTCTGTACAATCACATTTCTGATACTGTTCATATGTCATTTTCCAACCTGTCTCTGCAAATCTTTCTCTTGTCATCATATTAACCATTCTCCTTTATACTTCGTTTCCGTCTTTATCTGTTATAAAAGCGACTTCTGATAAATAAATACTTTCAAAAGCTTGATTTTCATATTCACCAGTTCCATTCTTCGCTATTTTCTTTGCCTCTTCTAAAGAAGTTGCTTCAATCGTTTGATCGACTTGTGCAGTATAAGTTACTCTATATTTTTCCTTAATACCTTTCGCTTTCTTGTATCTTGCATAATTTGCCTTATATTCAGCGGAATCTGGTGTGATTTCCTGAATAATATTGTTACCACCCATTCCATATTCTTCCATTACCACATAGATAATACCCGTTCTTAAATCATAATAGCTTTGTGTTTCACCATAATCTTCATATTGATCATATCTTGGATTCATAAAAATACCATCAGCTAAAATACTCATAATTTTCCTCACTTTCATTGTAAACAGTTCTTTCCTTTTGTTTTATGCAACCTCTTTTATTTCCTTTACTGTTTCTTTCCAATAACTATCAATCAGTCCATAAACTTCATTGATATCATATCCATGCATCTTACATCCCTCTACACAAAAGATTGCATATTTAATAGGAAGTTTAACATCCTTGTCCAGTTCTACTTCTAATACAGAACCACCACCAGACCAAGAATCATACAACCCACACATTGTTTCTTTTCCAAGAACTATATAAGATTTTGATTTTTCATTCTTTCGTGGATCATATTTTCCTTTTTCGTCATATTCTTTATTCTGTAATTCGATTAAATCAAATAAATCAAATAACGGCATTTTTACAAGAAATGTTACAGTTGCCATATGTGATGGAAGATTTTCAAATTCCTGTATGCAGCTTTCAATAAATTTGTCTTTATTTTTATCTCTATCTACATAATATCCGTCATTCCTATGTACTTGTTTACAAGCTTTTCTTAATGCAGTTGCTTTACCTTGTGTTTTTGCTAACCACAGCATAGATGACTCTTTATCAATACTTCCATCTCCTGAATTTCCATACCAATTCAGAACATTATCGCAAACGCAATCGTAATTCCAATTACCACAATCCACCATAATATTTACTTTGACTTCATTATTAAAGTCTTCTGAATTATAATAGAAATATGTGTTTTCTTTCACATACTCCCATATTTCATCAAAATTATCTGTAAAGTATTTTTCTTCTTCATCTGTTAGTTCTTTACGAATATCCTTTTTAAGCTCATCTTCTCCGTACTCCATTGCATAATCCGTAGCCCAATTAGCTAATTCATCATTAAAAGCCTCCATTGGATTATCATGCTCAAATATCTCTTTTAAAAAACTATCAGAAAGTTCTCTTTCTCTATAGTCAGTATAAATTTCAATGCCACCATCTTCATTTACATCCCACATTTTCTTTAATATTTCATCTATTTTGTTTTTTAATATTTCCATTGTCATATCAATCAACCTCACTTTCTTCCCATAAATCAATCAAACCAGGTAATACATAACCTAAGTCTATCCATCTAAATTCATCAAACTCTTCAAGTTCTTTAAGTTCGTCTCCTGTTGGAATTTCCGCACCCATAATTCGCTTTACATCATTTTCTGTTCCACCAGCTTCAAGTATTCTATGTAATGTCATTTCTAATGCACCAGAAATATCATCACTTCTTTTTACTGTGATTGCATTCCGTGACCAATATTCATTGCAAAGATGAAATGTCACAATTGTTTCATTTTCTTCTAGCAAATCTTTTAACTCAATCATTTCGCTTACCTCCTACAATAATTCGCCTATATGTTTCTTTAGCCATGCATATGCCTTTACCATTGAATCAAATGGTTCAATTCCAATCCACATCAGAACACCATCCCCTACAACTGCTGTTGTCTTTAAACAATACTCTTCTTTATTGATTTCCCATTTTCCATCATGTCGCTTTTCTACGACATATTTACCTATTCGTGGGGTAATTTTCCCAAAACAATTCCGTGTAATCATCTTTACATTCTCCTTTCTCTAAACTTTTCAATTCATCATTAGAATATTTTGCCCATTTTCCTGTATGAACATCATTCATTCTTTCTTCAAAGGTTCTCTCTTTCATTCCATACATTTCTGTTGCAACCTTGTACATGTCATAAACAAGATCCTTTTCTGTATCAATAATCATAAAATCTTTAGGATTTTTCAAATTATCCAATACATACTGCATGAAATCTCTAAATGTAATTAGTCTGTTTGTCGTACACCATACAAGAATTTTGTTTTTGTCTTTGGTGTCTCTTGTTACAAATTGCATCAACTGCATCTCACATTCTCCTTCCAATAAATAAGACAGACACATTTGTTTGCGTCTGCCTTATTATTCTCTACTTTATATGTTCTTCAAATTTCTTTTTAATCAACTTCCAAAATCCTTTATCCGTCAATGGCATTTTAGATACATCACATACCTTGCCACCGTCAAGATAGTTTGGATTTCCATTTGGCTTGTACACATCATAATCAATACACCAGTTTCCATCATAATCTCTTAATGTAACATCTACGCTGTATTCATCTGTATTATACTGACCGATGCTATCATTCGTTAAATCATATTGTTTTGACTTTAATTCTTTGCGTAACTTTGCATAATCTTCATAGCATTTTATTATTTTCACTTCAATCACCCTCCTTTGGAAATTACAATTTCCTGCTAATCTTCTAATATCCAATTACCAACTTTATTTCCGTTGATATCCATTATGTAACCAGCTTGATATCCGTATTCAAGTTTTTCTTCAATCTCTTTTAAATTTCGTCTTAACTCATATGCACTTCTATCAAGCTCGCCATCTTCATCTCTATAAGCTGCTCCACCTGTTTTAATCTCAATTTTCAACATAGCACTCGACCTTCCTTTCAATTCTAAATCTCGTATTTTCTGGATGCGTTTCATAAATCAATCTACACCAATTTTCATCTTTAATACATTCGCTTAAATACTTGTTATCAGGTATGAAATAATATGTCTTGTGTCCTTCTTCTGGTGAATCCTCTGTTTTATCTTTCCATTTTGTGATAATAACCATCTCATATTTTTTGTTTCCGTCATATGAAGTTCCAGCTAAATAAGCTGTATATAGTTTGCGTTCATTCATAATTCTTCACCTCCATTTCTTATATCAAGCAATTATCATAATCATAAATATCTGGATAAGCCTGTCTGATTGTGTACTTGTTACCTCTATTGCTTGCAAATACAATTCCTTCTGTTTTCTTGTTAATGAACTTGCAAAGATAATCAACATCTTTTCTGTGATAATTTCTGTTAATAAGAACATCTGCCATATCGGAATATGACTTTTCATAGCAACAATCACATTTATAAAATTCATTTCCTGTTCTCTTCTTTACATAAAGTAACTTGTCCCATTTCTCTTTCATAGGAAACTTTTTAATAAGTGCTGCAACTACCCTTTCTCTTGCTGTTCTTTGGTCATACATTGTTCCATAAGTCTTATCATCAAACCAATTTCCAAGATACATATAAGACTGAATCCATGTTCTATCTTTCACCCAAGGCGTATCCTGCATTACATAAGGTGAATCAGTACATACAAACTCGTACCACTCAACACCACAATACTCATGTTTATGTTTTACCTTCGTGAACTGATATTTATGACCTAAATACTCAAATTCTGTATCTGGAATAGGTTCATATCCAATTTCCTTTTCTGCCCAACATCCTGTCCAATTTTCATCATAATCGTTTGCCTTTTCAGGATATAAGTCTGGATCTTTATAAGATAACAACCACTGATTTATTTTCATTGTGGTATCTCCGTTCCAACACTCAGCCCAAAAGTTCTTAGTTAAGTCTTCTGTATTATGCTGAAGCTTTTCCTTTACCTTGTTCCATTCTCTTTTGATTACCGTTTCAAATTTTGGAAGTTTATTTCCATCCGCATTAGAATATCTGATTACTTCATTTCCATTTTCATCACAACAGATAAACATTACATCATCTGCAATTGGTGCATTTAATTCACAGTAGCCAAGCGGATCACATACTGAATACCAAGTTCCCTCATTCCCATATGTATATCTTCCGTAATATCTATGCTTTCCTTCAATTTCTTCAACTGTTTTCCAAAGTTCTACATAATTATCATCTTCCCCTCTATATAACTGAACTTTAATTTCTCTCATATTAATCAACCTACCTTTCTAATTTCCTTTAACATATTCGCTTTGCACATCATTAAGTTTTCTTTCATATCCTCAATTCGCATATCCATAAACTCTTTAAGTGCCTTGTCAAACTGTTTTTCTGTAATGTTATGACCATAATTTGCAATTACAACATCCATAATTTCTCTATATGAGAAGCCATTAAATAATGTGTCATTTTCATGTATTGGTGAGTTATAAGTAAACTCTTTTCCATTCCGTGAATCCGTTTCAGGATCATATAACCATCTGCTCATATTAAACCTCCTCTACAATTCCGTTTTCTGCGTTATTCCAATGGTACTTCTTTCCGTTTTCCACATTCTCAAAAATTACTGAATATGAAAATGTTTCAAATGGTGTAAATACTTCACCATCACAAGTTGTCGGTGATTTCTCTGTATTCCAATCAATACCAAGTTTTCCGTTTACTTCACGAACTGTAAATACAGTTCCATAGTTCCGTGTTTTAATTTCTCTGTTGCATGTGTCATACATATGTACTTTTACTTTGTCATTTACCTTTAACATAATTCGTTTCCTCGCTTTCTTGTAATAAAATAGGCAGCTAGATATTTATTCTCCTAACTGCCTTGCGGTTACTTGTTATTCTGTTCTTCATTTTTCTTTCCTCTTTCTCTAATATGTTCACACATTTCATCCGAAACGCCATGCTGTTTTAACTGTTTTGCAAAGCGTTCATAAAATGGTAAGTCTTTCCACCGTGGTTTCCCTTTAGCCATTATTCTCACCCTTTCTATAATTTACACTCATAGGATTCCAGCTCATATCCAATCCGAAATCATATTCAAGCATTTCTACAATTTCATCCTCATTGAATGCAAGAGCTTTCATTTCTCTTAATATAATCTCCTCGAAATCATCTTCGTCCTCAACTAACCCCATGAGATAATTGATAATATATTTGAGCTTCTTACCATGCCTTCTGTAATCTGCTAACTGTTTCCGTGCATTTTCCGTTATCATTTCTCTTCGCTCCTTCCTAAGCATATCTTAATTTCCTTGTTAGTTTCTTTTTCTTTATAGTTTGAATAATCTTTACAATAATAACATGGATCATTAGAATGACAATCTGCGTAATAGCATTTATATATACAGTTCCAACATCTTTCATCGTTCATATTTATTCACCTCTTATTTTATGAAATCTTAGTTTCATCATTTTCCACATTTAAAAAATGATTTTGGTTCATCACCTGAATAAGATACATTTAATTTTTTGCAAAAATTATATGGTCTGATATAGTCAATAATTTTTCGAGATCCGCAATTTTTGCATTTATCAGGACATTTTATATTTTTCATCTTTGTTTGCCTCCAATCATATTGAAATGCGAATTTATTTGTACCAACCTGACTTAATACATTTTCCATTCACAAATATTCTAAATGCCATTTCCATTTCTTTTGCATATCTAATTGCTTCTGCAATAGATTTGCATTTTTTAGGTGTCATGCAATATCCCCAACGAGTGTTACATATAACTGTACATTCTTTCATTTGCCTTTACCTCCAATCCATAGGAAACACGCATTTCACTATACCAATTCTTCGTATCTTGCATCAGCTACTCTTTGTAGTCGCTTAATGTCCCAGTCTTCAATAAAAACAGTATCATCATAAAATCCAACAATTTCTCTTACATCATCCCAAAATGTTTCCTTGTTTGTAAGTTCTTTAATTTTTCGTTCCATTGTATATACATTTGCCTTCATTGCTTTCTCCTTTCACTATGAAATATCCATTTACTCTTCTATGCTGTTTGCCCCATCTGCAAATCCATCATCATATCCCTTGTTGTACATTGGATTCTCAAATTTAGTATTTGCTATCGGGCTATCTTCTTCAATACCAAAGAAAGATTTCTCTTCCTCTGACATCTCGCAATATTCATCAAAATATTCCATTGCACTTTCCCTGTCGTCAGAGATAAGTCCGTCTTTAAAAAGTGTTGCAAGTTCTTCAAGTCGTGTTCTAGGTATATAGTTTGGATTTATTTTGCATTCACTGCACATACTACATTCACATTTAATTCCTTTATCTGCATTTATTTTGTAAATACATTTATGTTCTTTATCTAATGGCATTTTTATACCTCCATTTCTTTTTCCTTTTACCAACCCTGATTAGGGTCACTTAATGATGGCTTTACATCTTCATATTCCATTTCTTTTGTGGTAATTTTTATCGGATATTTTAAAACTGCGTTATCCTCATCGTAACAAGCAATATCTATTCCGATTTCACGTAAATAATTTCTTCCATATTTTTCTTTCATAACATTATCAGGAACATTATTTGCAAAATCTTTATTCCTAAGTAAAACTTTCTTATATCTTAGAATTGCTTTGTCACAATATTCCTGTTGTTTTTCTGCATCTGCCTTTTTAATTTCTTCTTCTGTCGCACCTTTTTTACGCAACTCTTCCTTCTCAGAATCAAACAAACCTCCGTATTCCTCTACCTTTGGCAAACGTAATGCCATTGTTTCACTTGATAAATTTTCACGATTCCATAATGCTACTAATTCGTACACATCGTATCTTCCGAAATTTCCGTATCCATCATAGCAACCTTCATAAATTGCCTTTCCATATTTCTCTTGAAATGGTTTTGGCACAAGCAAATATGTATCTGCATATATATCATCTAATAATTGTTTGTTTGTATCACTATAAATCCAACTGAACTGTCCCATAATCTATTCCTCTTTTTTCGTATTATTCTCAAAATTAGCTTCGGTTTTCTTTTCTGGATTTTCTAATAAAAGACACTCGGTTTTTATAATTGAAATTGCCGGATATCCGTTCATACATAATCCGAACACCAAATCGTTTGCATAATCTTTTGAAAATGTTTTAGCTTCTTTTCCATCCTCCCATTTTGCCACTTTCGGGTCGGTTTGAACTTCTGTTACATATTTTATTGTTGTTTCGTTATCTGTTGGGAACAAGACACCAATAACATATTCTTCTGTATTTTTATTCTCCATGTCTTCCTCCTCATCGTATTCCATATCTAACCACTTTAATTCGTCCTGTAAGTCTCCCAAATCATTTATAGAATCTTCAAGATACCTTACGTGGTTTTTTATGTTTTCCAAGTCAGCTTCGGCATTATCTATTACATTGCTTACTTCGCTATTTGTATTATAATCGTTGTTTGATGCAGCACCTAACTGTTCAAAGCTACAATTTAATTCTTCAATTGCTTCCCTAACTCTATCATTTAACTCTTCTCTTTTTTCTTCAAATTCTGCTTTTGTCATAATATTCCTCCTAATTATTCTTCGTTATGTTTTAACAAACTCTCTTCGTCTACAATGCAAAAACATCCAAACCCAAAATTATCATCAATGTCACAATCAGCTAAACCTAATGAACAAATTACTTCATTCCACTCATAATCGCTTTTAAAATCCGATTTGTGTAACTCAAGGTATTCTTGATCTCTATTAACAAAATGCTCCTCCGTCTTTTCTCTAAAACGGTCTAATGCATTTTGTAAACAGGCTGCCTTTCTTTTTGTATCGTTCCAATAAGTAAAATATGTTCCATATGACCACTGCTGATCTTCTGGCTGCGTTGGATCATAGCCACTTACAACCGCATACTGTGTATCACTTTCGCTTTGTAATAAAGCAATATCCTCTTTCCGTAAAATTTCTTTCCATTTCATTTATCACACCTCCAAGTCATATTCTTTAATAAGTCTTTCCCTTACCATTTTGTTCAAATCCTTATTTACTGTTATGATTCTATGGGAAGTTCGATTTATGTATGTGAAATGACTTCCACTGCATCTTGCGAATCTATATCCATTCCGTAAAAGAATTGGCTCAAATTCACGCAACTGTTTTGTTTTTCTGCACATCTAGTATCACTTCCTTCCTTATTATAATGTAACCGTATTGCCGTTATTCCAGCTATGCTTTATCTGTGTTTCATTTTTATCACTTGCCTTTTCGTTATATTATTCTCTACATGGCATTTGCTCTTGTCTTTGTTGCCTTCTTTGTACGTTTCTTTTCTGTGAATGGAGATTCCATTTCATAACGGACAATTTCTGACAGATAATCAAAGACTGCGCACTGTTCCAAATTCATAATATTTTCTACAAAAAACTCTGTACCAATACATTTATCTTTTAAAATGCTTTCCATCTGTTCCGTTCTGCCTTCATAATATGCATACATAGAATGCATTACTCTGATATACTTTGCAGTATATGCTTTTCCATTATATGTATCTGCATATCCATTCCACTGCAAATCAGTAATGAGAGTAATAATTTTATCAAGCAATTCTGTTCCATTTTTGCGAATTGATTTAATACCATCTATAATAGGTGTAAAGATACCTACCTGATTTTCAATCGGATCTCCCTTTACAGCTACATTGTGTTTATTACAAACTTCTTTTAACTGAATATAATTCTCGTCTCCGTACTCGATTGCAGCTCTGTAATAGTCAACCTGTGACATTTTGCGTCTATCAACGCCCTGTCCAAGAAATAACTTAATTGCTTCTTTTTCAGAACATTCAATAATTTCACATATAACTGCTTCAATTTTGCCTTTAAATGCTCCATAAATACGGTGCATACCATCTACACACCAGAGTTTTTCATTAAGATATAATAACTTTGGAACTTCCCATTTATATTTGTTGTACTTTGTTCCGATTTCCGTTGCTGCAACCACATCACACATTCTCTGCCATGATGGAATATGTATATGTAAAGGATTGATATTGACAAGTATCTTGTCGCCAAACCGTGAATTTACTTTTGCATTTTCAACAATCTGCTTAATTGTGATTGTTTCAACCTTATCTGTAAATTCTTCCTTATTCCGTGCTTCCTGCATTTCTCTTTCAATTACTGATGGTTCTACTTTTCTTGAATAACACATAACTTTTACCTTTTTAACCTTTCTTTTTTTTATTTTTTGCATAAAAATAACGGCTTGCTTTCGCTTGCCGTTTAGTCGCTAAAATTATTTTCTGGATATACACAATCCATATTAAGATTGTTTTCAAACCAACAATGATCTGATATTTCTGGAATGTCTACAATAATATGATCTGTATATGTTTCTTTTACAGTTCCCTTATAAAAAGTACCGTCCATATTGCAACGGACTTCCTGACCCACTTTAAATAAGTGAATTAAATTTGCCATTCAAATCACTTCCCTTCTTTAAATATTCGTTTGCATCTTTACAACTTTGCATTCCGTGACAAAAATGTTTATCACAACAATTTATGCAAAGATTGCGTTTGATTTCTCTTATTTGTTTTTCGCTCATACCTCTTTATTCTCCAACATATACTCATAATATTCGGTTTCGCTTGCAAATAGTTGATATTTCCCATTTACAAGTCCCATGTAACCTTCTGGTGTATTATAACCCTTCATTCTGTCTCCCTTCTAAAGCAATGCAGATAATATTTCTGCAAAGCTTTTGTGATTTTTGTTTCGTCTTTTATTTCTCTTTGATGCAAGTTCTTCTGCATAGCGCATATTCTCATACGCAATCTCTGCTTCTGGTCTTGCGTCTATGATTTCCATTCCGTTGTAAGCGTGAAATACTATTGCTTTCTGCATCATTCCATTTCCTCCCTTGCATCATGCAAAATCCGTGTAATTTCGCTTTCTGTTTTTGCTGCTTTGATTTTGTTAATTACGTTTTCGCTATAACAAAGCTGTTTTGCTATGCGAATAGCGTTGTATTTTGCGTTTCCCATTTTGTTATTCTCCTTTCTGTACATTAAAAAAGTGATGCTAACGTCTGTGCTAACATCGCTTTACTCATATTATGCGTTTTGATTCCATGTGGTTTCCGTGTTTCTGCCCGGACGCTATAAATCCGTGGTTGTTGTTTTGCCTTTGTTATTTCGTAGTTGCAATAAGCTGTGTGTGTTGCTTTTGCTTTTTCTGACATAGTTTTGTCCTCCTTTTATTTTGGGTATAAAAATAGCACCTACTTTTTTAGGTGCTAAATGTGCTTGTAGGAATCGAACCTACTGATAAATACAAAGTTGTTAGCTATGTATTATCCACCACATGTAAGCACAAAAAAAACAAGTAGCCCTCAAATCATTCACTATATACGCAACTTATAACCTCATGGGTAGCACTCAAGTTTCAAATCGTATATGCACTTATTACTTGTTGTTTGGTGACTAAACCTTATGTAGTCAATAGTTTATTATTTTAATTCGCTCCAACTATTACGAATATCTTATACTGTTTTATACAAACCGATTACAAGACATACGGTTTTATCAGTGACGTTCTTACTGATTACAGAATATACTGTCAATAATTAGGATTTATAAATCAGGGATTGTGCTGATTAAACCTCACACATGGATACTGACAGATTTATCCAACATTAGTGTTACCACTAACTCTTATGTGTTACTATATCCGTCAATTCGTACTACTGAGTATTCGTTTTTAGGCTTAATTAATTCAATCAATACTGCTATTTTCAAATGAATCAGACTGTTAATATCAACGTCAGACAGTAATCTTTTATTGATTTAATGCCAATATTTGATGTTTCATATCTGACTCACTCTACCTCGTCAGCGTTAGATCAAATCTTTTAGACAACCAATTTCTTGTTTCGAGATACCATGTAATTGTTATTGAACTGGATATTTTTATGACGGCTCGTTGTGTCAATCACTTGCCGTTTTTGTTCCAAGTTGCTATAAGATAGTGTTTCCAATACACTATGACGAGTGTATCTGTCACACGACACCACTTTCTTGCTCGCTTTACCAGATTTTCCCGATTGTAGAGTTTACAATCGCTGACCTAGCAACTTGGTGAAGCTCCGTAACTTCCTTGTTAGCCCTATATGACTATATCCGACAAATGACACTTATCCTTGCATGTTATTGTGTTAATAATTTAGAACACATACTATACTTGTCTAAGTAACCTAAAGTCTGAATATGACACCTACTCATTAACGCACACCTCCTAACTTGTCGGTTTATGCTTATGTGTTGACAGCGTGAGTCGGTTTATCTCACTAAAACCCATAAACACAGACTTATATATTGCGTCTTTCTAATTTTGGGTGAATTTAACAGACCGTTTGGGAATGTCTGTCATACCTCTACGGCTTATCACGGTTTTATTTTGTTGTATGTATGGATTGATTAGGTGTATTAATGAGAATGTAAATTAATACACGGATGGAGAATCCATCACAAATGAGAATGTAAATTTGTGACCTACCCACTCAAAGAGTGGGTAACGCACTAGGCTTGACACGGTTTATACTCGCCTAGTCGAGTTATTTAGCCATACGACTCTGCTGATTATCCATGAACTTTGTAGCATCTTCGGCAGACTTGAATTCGTAAATCTGAACATACTTGTCGTCTTTAGCAAGTGCATCATAGACCTTGTTACCCTTGCCAAGCTTAGTTGCACCAAAGTCCTCAGTTGCAGACATCTTAACGGCATATCTAGCCTTGCTTGACAGAAATGCACCCTTGACTGTACGGACATACTTGCCATCACACTCAAGAGAGCCGACAATCCGTGTAGATTTTGTAGACTTCTTAGATGTCTTAGATGCAGTCTTAGACTCTGACTTAGGTGTGTCTTTAGTTGTCTCTGTCTTAGACTGTGATGCTACTTCAAGTCCTAAGAGTTTAGCGATTTTCTGTGCTTCTGTAGCGTTAATCTGATAAGCTACTCCATTAACGATAACTGCATTCTTTAATTCTTTCATAATTACCAACCTTTCTGTCTCATCTAAGAGACTTAAAAAATATTTTTTGTTTTTCACTGAACTGCTTGTCTGCCGTTCAGCTTGGCTACACCTTAACACAAAAAAATTTTGATTTTTCGGTAAAGAACTTCCAAAAATGCTTATTTTTCGTGGTTTTGAGCATGGCGAGGATGGGGGTGGCAAAAACGGATCAAACCATTGTAAAATGTAAAACCAGGTATAGCAGATTTATTTACACACCAACTCGAAAAAATATTTTTATTAAAAATAAATTATCTTATTCACAATCTCAAATTCCAAACAAAACCAAACAAAACCAAGCAAAATCCAAAATTTCATCCTTCAAACCCTTTATCGTACCTCATATCGTTAGATCCCACTAAAATCAATGCTTTCAGCCATTTTACCATCCAAAAATCAAAATCATTTTTATCCAAATTCAACATCAAAAATCAATAATATCCTTAATACATAAGCATTTCTTCGATATCCATTTTTATTAGATTATCAAAACTACATATTTATCATTTAACACAGTTCTAACAAATCATGAACACCATACCAACCCATCTCATATCCCCGATTCCTAGACTAAATCGCACGAAATCAACTCATATTATGAATAATAATTTTTCTTTAAAACCACAAAATATATTTATATCCAATAATTAGCGTTCAATAATTTAAAAAATGGAGAATAATATATAAGAATAAAAGTTAAAAGGAGTACAAAATCATGGAAAACAATACAAACATAATGAATTTCCTTTCAATTAATGATATAATTGCTATCGACAAGATAGATTTATTAATCAAACAAATTGAGGAAAGTTCTATGAAAGACAAAAACAAATGGGAAGTGCCTAAGTATACCAAATCCGAAATTAACAAAGCTGGTAAAATAATAGCTGATTCATCTTCTACACCTAAAGAACGTGAAGAAGCTTTAATAATATTGAATAATTGGAGGGCTGCACATGCTTACCCATTACAAGTTATTTGTAGCAATCTTCGCCAAAAGAATCCAGATGCCATTGTTGTTCAAAGATTAAAACGACTTGAATCTATAACTGGTAAAATTCAAAGGTTTCCTGAGATGCAATTATATAAAATGCAAGATTTAGGTGGATGTCGAGTAATTGTTGACACTATAGAACAAGTTTATAACGCAATAGATAGATATAAATTTTCTCGAATAAGACATATACTTAAACGTGAATATGATTATATTGCCAATCCTAAAGAATCAGGTTATAGATCTTATCATATGGTATATCAATTTCACAGTGAATCTAAAGACACTTACAATAAAAATATGTTCATAGAAATTCAATTTCGTACAAAATTGCAACATATGTGGGCAACTGCTGTTGAAATGATGGGGATATATACAAAAAGCAATCTCAAATCTAGTCAGGGAGATTATGACATATTAAGATTCTTTACTCTTGTATCTTCTTTATTTGCTATACAAGAAAAAATGCCAATATGTCCTAATACATCTGATTGGGCTGATGAATTAATATCAGAAATTAAGTATCTTGATAAGAAAAATAATATAATATCTACTCTTAGTGGATTAAATGTGTCTATTAATCATGCAAGTAATAAATATAACCAGAAAGATAAAAATTTATATTATATAATATTACTCAATTATGACCAAATGACTGTTACTGTAAAACCGTTTAAATCCTCAAATCTCGAAACAGCGACAAAATTATATGGAAAAATTGAACAAGGTTCAAATATTAATGTTGTATTGGTATCAGCATCTTCATTTGAAACATTAAGGTTAGCATATCCAAATTATTTTGCAGATATCTCATATTTTGTCATTAAACTAAGACGTGTAATAGAAAATTATGACTCTATTAAAAATAAACATAAATAGCTTTATTTATTAAAAGACAACTTAGTATAGTTGTCTTTTTTATTTTCAAAAAAATATCACAACCATTTCACATAGAGATGAATATATAAAATCATACCAGAATCCCAAATCCAATACAAATCATCAAAAAAATCCTACTATAACAATACCAAAAATCTCATTTCTCATCTAACCCATCTATCTCGCCCATACACGGCGTTTTTATTCTACCCTAACAATATTTTTACCCACCTAAATGCTCAAAATACACGGTCAATTTTTTACATCACCCAAAATTACATTAACTATCTATATACATTCACATACATTTACTATAAATAATATTATCAATTCTCACACCTATATAAAAATCCACTCTCACAGCTTAAATTTCAATTTTATCCTCTACCCTAACAACTAGCCACCTGACATATAAAAAATCCAAAATAGACTCTAAATCATTAATTTTTCGCCTTATATCCCATGTAAAGAATTTTACATTAACTCTATTTGTTGATTGACATATTCATACAATACTAAAAATTCATAAAATCAAATTCATATAAGAGAATAATCTATTATAAATAATCATCGCAGCAAGATATCTCTTATTTAAAAGAAAGGAAAACATTATGAAAATTATCAGATATTCAACGACAGGTTTTACACCGCAAAAGCAAACACATCATATCCGTATATTTGAAACATGGTTAGATCTTAATCCAAAAGATTATCCTGGAATGGAATATATTATGCAGCAATTAAAACAACAGCATACTTTCTTCTACAATCAGCATAAAGAAGATCTACAGGAAGGTTTATGGTTCTTTATAGACGGATATAAAGATAATCAATCTCTTAATCATCTCAAACACAAAGTTCCATGTTATGAAGCAGAAGTACCTGATGACATAATGGTATATGATTGTAATCTTGAGAAAGTAGTTCCATTAACAGATCCTTTAGTCTACTGGGCAGGATGTTATATACCTAAAAGATTATGTAATCAGATAACAAATATTAAAAGAAGGAGATTTAAGTAAATGAGACAACAAGAAACAGTGAACGAAATTTCAAAATATCACAAATCTACCGGCAGTGATATTTCAAAAAGCAAAGCCAAATCAAAACATAAACATCAGTATGAAGAATGTCTAACCCAATATAAATTTGATTTTAATGGCAAAACCAGTATACACACAATATTAAGCAGCTATTGTACTATCTGTGGAAAAATAGGTGATACATTAAAAAATGGTGAATGCAATAAAGAATTAAATATAATCAGAGAGCAAAGACAAAAAGATAAATTATATTATGTACATATACCAGACGAAGAAGTATATGAAAGACTTCATAATAGATTACCAGTATTCTTTGTAAAAGATATTTGTAATAAATATGTAGATTTAAAACAAAACGATACTTCAGAAAGAGAATAATACTATAGACAACTAAATCAACCAAAAATTTAAAGAGTTTGTATGTAGCGTAAGCGAAATACAAACGAAATATTCTTCTCTTGATAATATGAGTCTATATAGATATTGACCTACACAAATCCACACCTGACATGTACCCAAATGAAGAAAATTTTTACTTTTGGGTACGCTATACATGTACCCAAATGAATTTTTGACAATTTCATAAATGTAAAAGTTGACGACTTTTGAAAGCCAAGATGGAGAATATTATTTTAGAATAGAAAGAAGGTGAAAAACAATAATTTGAATTATGTAAAAATCCCACGAGAAATCATTTATGATAAAGATCTCTCGTCTAAACGTGTGATAATCTTCTCATATCTTTGTGCAAGGCGTTCACTTGATGACACAGTGGCATTTTCTACAACTGAACTTTGCCACTGGTCTAAACTGAAACCCAATTACAGGAATGGAAAGATAAATCAAAAATATTATGAAGTTCTATTACTTCTCTCTCACTATGGATATTTTGAATCGTGTCCCGATTTCGAGAAGTGTCTAAAAGAAAATACCAATTCGGTGAAATATCAGCAAGTGCAGCTAAATATTGAGAAATTTGATGTACCTGATAGTTTTGGAATCATCTATTTTGATGAATTGGACAAGATATTGAATTTCAAGGAAGAGTTGAAGGGTAAGGATATAGATCTTGCAAGAATGTCATCTGCTTATATCCTGCTTCTACTCTCTTATATTCGTGTCAATCTGAACCGTATAGAGGATAAACCACTATGCTGTTATCGGTATTTTAAAACCATTTCAGAAGACATTGGACTTTCAGAGAGATATATAGGACGTATAGTTGACATTTTAGAAGAATTTAAAATTGTAAAATGTCAACCTATGAAAAGAGAATCTTATATTAAAGATGGTGAGAAAAGATTCCTTACTACCCCAAAGATATTTGTCGATTATAGACATTTTATTCATGATGAACACGGTCAAAGGATCGATGATAAATACAATCCATGTGAGGAAATCAGAAAACAGATAGAGATTTTGGAGAATAATAAAGTATAAGAAACTATTAACGCAGCACTCAAAAGGAGTTGATTGCAATGAATAAATTATTTTTAAACAGTAAAGGAGAACTATTAAATGAACAAAACAGTAACTATCGAGTCAAGAAACCATAAATATGCAAATCAGGATGCAGGTATTATTTGCCAGTCTGATTTTAATACAGAATATGAAGGAAGTCATGATGTGGTTAATAGAATTATAGCATCTTGGAAAATTGATGAACAATATAGAAACGAAAGTGTGAATGAATAATATGTATTGTGATTTATGTGGAAGAATTAACGGTCATCTACCTGGCTGTCCAAATGATAAGGAAACAGAAACTACATATCATTGTTCTATATGTGACAATGGAATTTATGAAGGTGAAGAATATATTCAAAATAATTTTGGTGAGTATGCACACTATGATTGTATAACCGGCATTAGACATTTATTGGAATGGTTGGGAACTGAAGTTAAAGAAATGGAGAAATAGAAATTTCATTTGGAGAATATATAAATGGAGGTAAATTTTATATGAGTGAATCAAGAGTTATTACTTTTAACAGAATGCCTAATATCACATTCGAAAAATGTGGATTAGATATTGAAAAGAATTTTATGCAAGCACCTGTTTGTGAATGTGGGTGTGGAGGAAAAGCTAGTATTGTTTTAAATGACCAGAGTGATGTATCTCAATTTTGCGGACAAATGTGTGCAGAAAACGATTGTAATCAGTGTGCAGTATTTGTTATCAATAAGGATAATAGTCTGATTGGTGCTATTAAACTTGGCAATGATATACAGATTATTGGAAGCGCAGGTTCTCTTGATGATTATGAAACATTAGGAGAAATTGCTGACGAATTTGAATTACATTGTTATGGGTTAATCTGCTGGATCAAAGACAACCTATACTATGTTGTTGAAAAATAATAAGAGAATATATAAGTGTAAAGAAATTAAAAAGGAGGATTTTTATATGGTCAATTATGAACCAGAGTTAATGTACGCATTGGATTCTAAAAGTGAATATGCTGATTGGAAGAATGTTTACAATGTAAGTGGCAGTGACGTACTTTATTGTCCTATTTGTTTAGGAAGAGTCAAACTTTGGAATGGACAAAATCCAAACAAGACCTATAAAAAGCAAAGATGTTTCCATCATATTGATGGGATGTGTTCACAAGAAAGTAGAATCCATTTTGCTTATAAAACATGGTTGCTTAATCAAGGAAGTAAATTCAAAGTTGGAGAGATTACATATGAAGTTACTAATTCAGAAATCGAAAAAACGTTTCATACTAAATTTGGTGACTATCGCCCTGATATTACTGTAGAAACTACAGAAGGAAAAAGCTTTTATATTGAAATAGCAGATACAAATAAGAAAACTGATGACTATATTGAAAAATGGGACGAGCTTGGATGCGATGTTTTGGAATTAGATGTAAATGAACAGCTAATAAAAGCTACAATCGCAGGAATTCCAGAATTTAATATCATTTACTCTTCTTCTACTGGTGAATGTTATATTAAACATTATACTAGACAAGATTATGATGATTTAATCACAGAAAGAAAAATTTATTGGAAACGAAAAGATCTTATTAAATATAAAATTCAGTGGGAACGATTAGATTGGTTTTGGAGGAAACTCCAAGATTTTTATTCTGGAAATTCTAAAATTGATGTTTTAATTGATGCATTTAGGCAAATGGATTCTGAAGATCAACGTTTTATATGTAAAAGGATGCGAGGAAAACATTCGTCATTAAAATATGAATTAGAGAATAATTATACTGATAAGCAAGATATTGAGACTGCTCGCTTACAACATATTAGTTTAGTGATAAGAAAATTAAATAATGAATTTGGATATAGTAGTTGCAATGAATATGATCATGCTCGTTTATATAGGGAGAAAAAGTGGATATATTTTAAAAGCACGGCTTTTTATATAAGAGAAAATATAACAGAAATAGATGTATATGATTATTTTCATCCAATTATGGAAAAATATTATAATCAATATACAATTCCTTTTAGAAAAGAACTAAAAGAAAGAGAATTATTAAAAAAAAAGATTGAAGAATATATAAAACTTCAATTAAAGCCACAATTAGAAGAATTAAAAAGTCAAATTAATAATTGCAATAATAAAGCATGGAATATGGATTTTTATATAAATAATTCTGGTCATTATTGTTCAATTACTTTATCATTATTGGATTATTGGAGAAGCAATATAAAACCCTATATAGGAGATAAGAAGGCTTTTGAAATTAAAAATGTTATCACAAAAGAAATGAATCGTTTGTATGAATTGGGCATAAAGGGACGTGATAAAGATATGCAAATTTTTTATTCAGATATTAGAATTATGGAGGAACGTTAGCATGACAAATAATACAGGAGTTTACATACCATCTATTGATGCAAAAGATATTTATTTATCAGCACACTATATTGAGGAAAATCCAGAAGGATATAATTTAAATCTCAAAGATGGACAGTATAATTTACGAAAATTTATCAATACACTTGATTACAGTTTGGATCTTATAGAGTTGAAAGATATTTATTATAGAAAATTCAGAAAGCATGACTTTTCGTTTAGGATAAAGAAACATGACTACTCTGTAAATGTAATTAATCTCACATTCAAGTATTCTGTTAAAGAATGGAATCAGATGAATAAAAATACTTTTGTCAGACTTGGATATGATTATAGAGAATTATTATTCGAAGATGGTATTGCCAAAAATAGCAAAGGTGAAATCGTTGGGATTAAGACAAATGAAAAAATCGAAAATCCGATTGATATACCAAAGCCATTTGTTAAAAAACAGGTAAATATTTATGATAAAAAGGATAAAACTATTATTAAAGAGATTCAAACTCAGTACCACAAAAAGGGTGAACCTAAGACAATAAAAACAAATGCAGAACTTAGAACAGAATTGTATAAAGATGGATTTATTTGCAATGGCGTTAAGTATTGTCGCATGAAACGTTCTACTGGTTCTGCAAGAGTTGGTAAATGTCTTTTTATCAGAGAAGATTTATATGAACCAATTTTAAAATTTAGTTCAGGCGGTCTTAAATACAATCAAGGCGATCCAATTGACTTAGCAGCATATGAGGGATATATTGCTCTCCCATCAAGCAGTATTATTGATACCATTCCAATTAAACCAGAAAATATTCTTTTAATTAATGATTATGACAGTGTGTTTAACGAGGATGTAATCGAGACTCACGATGAAGACGGATGGCTTAAAACCACTGAAAAGAATTGTAAAATCACAAATACAATTTGGGATGGTCAGTCTCTTATGGATATATCTCTATTTGGTGATTATTCAGAATATGGTATGCTTCTACTTAGAAATCTAATGTTCAAGTCTTGTTGTTTCAACTGCAATATCCAACAATGGTTCAAAGATAATAATATAACAGATGTATCTCAGCTCAACGGTAAAACAAGAGCTACGTGCATTGAAGATGTAAAGTTAATTACCACACCTAACAGCATTAAATATTTAAAATTTAGTACATGGGATGAATGGCTCGACCATTTATATCCTGATTTTGGTGTTGTAAAACATGATAAGAAGACTCATTTCTTTGGTGGACGATTGGTACAGACTCATTATCAATTACTCAATACGCTTCAGATGTCAAAAGATGAAGTAAGCGAATTTTTACAGGAATCACTCGACTTTGCACAAATGCTTAGAGATAGACCAGAAGTTGTACGCTATTACATTAAATATCCTGATATTGATGAAATGTCACCTATGGATAAACCTATGAGTAGCAAGAATGATGTGGTTTATAATTTAATGTGTGTAAATGATAATTTTACCAAGACAAAATATTATCAAGACTTTTTACATGATTTATTGGCATCATATTACAAGAATCTTAAAAATGGACATATTTATGTAAATGGCAATTATTCTACTCTTCTTGGTAATCCAATAGAGATGCTACAGCAATCAATCGGTAAGTTTGAAGGAAAAAGTCTAATTGGAATTGGTAATATACATAGTACACGCTTTGAATATAATAAAACTCTTCTTGCCAGTCGTTCACCTCATGTTACAATTGGAAACATTTGGCTTCCATATAATACAGAGAATAAATTGATAGATTGCTATCTCAATCTTACAAATGAAATTGTGTGTATTAATTCCATTGGAGAAAATGTATTACAGAGACTATCGGGTGCTGATTTTGACAGTGATACAGTAATGTTGACAGATAATGAAAAACTCATTCGTGCAGCAAAAAGAAACTATCAGTTGTTTAAAACACCAACTGCGAATGTTGATTCTACGAAGAAAAAAAGATATTATACACCAGAACAGCAAGCAGATCTTGACATCAAAACATCTGTAAATAAAATCGGTGAGATTGTTAATCTATCTCAGGAACTAAATTCTTTACTTTGGGATAAGATGTATCATGGTGCTACTTATAATGATATTAAGGAGTTATATTATGATATATGTCAATTAGATGTAATGTCTGGAATCGAAATTGATAAGGCAAAGAAAGAATTTATCATCAATAATGGTAAAGAGCTAGATAAGTTACGTGAAAAGTATGATGAGTTTGTGCGTGAATATGAAGAGAACGAAGAAGGTGAATTGGTAAGAGGTAAGAAACGTATGCCGCACTTCTTCTCTCATATCTCTAAACAAAAAGGATATTATAATCCTGATAAGAAACATTATTGTAAATGTCACACTTCAATGGATTATTTACAGACCATTATTAATGGATTCAAAATTAAAAATCCATATAAGAAGGATTGGCTTCCATTTGTATCTATATTAGATAACTCTTTATTTAGAACAAATCGTGTAAATCAGAAACAAATAAATAAAATTTATAGTATTTTAAAAAGATATATAAATGAAAGAAAAAATATTTACGCTTCTGATTCAGATACAAAAGAAGATAAAAATGAAAAAGCGAACAAATTAAGAGAAGACCTTATTTCCGACATTGAAGATGAAACAATTGGATTTTCTACATTATATCGTCTACTCTCTTCTATTGAAGATAAAGAGAATTCTCAAATCAAAAATCTTTTATTAGAAATTATGTATCTCTGTGGCAATGATAGTTTCAATAAAGCTATTATCCAGTCGAAACATGAAATTTCCCAATTAGAAGAAAATGGTACTGATATTAAATTGTTTGATATTAGCTTCAAAATTACAAAAAAACAGGCAAAATGCGAAATCGAGTAAGTCTCAGACAACGAATTTCGTGACCAAATTTATTTTACATAGGAGAGGGTAGTTTTCTGCTTATTATTTTATGATTATTTATGATTACTACCCTACTTTATTGTATTTCAAAGGAGTGATTTACAATACAACAAGAAAAAAAATATTATAATCAACGATTTATAATAAATCAAATTCAAAACGATACAGGCTACTCTGCGAGAGATATTGGAAGAATATTGTCATCTTTGCGAGATTTGGTAAAGGATAAACTTAGTGATAGTGAAGATAGTGAATTAAAAATATTTCCTGGACTAAAAGTAACTTCAAGATATATACCAACTGAGCAGTCTAATCTTAATTTCTGTAATAATGGAACAATCAATTCTGATTTTCTATTATATCTTGATGGCGAATTCAGCCATAGATTCAAAGAAGAAATAAAACAATTACATAAAGTAAAACAATGAAATCAGCTTTTCTTGGCTGATAAAACAGAGAATAATAAAATGTAAACATCAAGTACAAATTCATTGTACCTTACCTTCTATAATCGGTGGCTGTACTACAGTTCTTGTAGTATGGTCACTGATAATTCTTAAATATTATAGCGGAATGACGAGCAATGGAAGCTCACTTGGCTCATAACCAAGAGTATGCAGGTTCGAGTCCTGTTTCCGCAACTCTCCTACTTTTGTAGGACTGGTCGGTTTCGGGTCAGAGGATGAAAAATTCTAAGATAAGCATGGTGACATGTATAAAGTGGTTTTGTCGTATTACAAAGCTGCGACTGTAGCAATACAGCTTGACGGAAAACACATAGGATTTATACCTAACCTTCTATTCAAGGACTACTGTTGGCGAATATGGTTGGGTAGGTATCTTGAGATAGGTACTGTATTAACACAGAAATGTGGGGATAATCCATGTCTAAATGGTACGAGTTCCGCAAGAATTAGTGCTGTTTAAATTATTATATAAATATCTTAAGTCGAAAGATAGGTGTTTTGTAATAAAGGATTCCGATAGCAAGGAAGGATGGTGATGATTGGGCGGTACTCAAAAGGTTCTGATGGTCAAATATACACCTCATCGTCCATTTGTAAGTACATACTTTTGGTGAATAAACAAAATTTCTTAATAATAAAAATATTATTTAATTTACTAATAGAAAATAACAAGCAAAAGTGTGTATGACCGCAAAGAGAAAAACAACTTATTGTCCTGTAATATGGACACATATAACACTCGCAAGGTGCTATGTGAGAAAATACAAGTAATTGCAACCGTATCAGACTGCAATCTGAGAACTCCGCAAGAGACGATGTGATAAAAGGAAATCTATAATGCTTTGTGGTAAGAGTTTGCTGATTATGTCAAAATCAGTGTTGTTGCTACCTACTGTCTAATCGACAGTGTGATAAATTGTGTCCAACCGCAATAGATGGTAGTGTGTTAGGTCAAATATCTCAGCCTAAAGAAATTATGAATCTCGTGTTTCATACACGGGATTTTTTATTTGGAGAGGTAGCTCAGTTCGGTAGAGCGTTACATTCTAAAGTAAAGGTCAGTGATTCAAATTCACTTCTCTCCCATCACTCCCCATATGGGAAATAAAAGAACGAAAGGTGTGTATTAAAATAATTAAGATTTCAAAACAGGAAATGGAATTTTTAGTTTCTAAAGGTGTTATGTTCGGATATGATGGAATTAGCCACACAGATTCTCGTCATCGTAGAACATATTATCTTACAGAAAGTCGTAGAAATACAAAACTTCATAAACAGTATGAAAAATCAATTGGTATTAAATAACCAAAATATTTAAGGAAGGTGGTGCAAATACCATCGGAAAGAAATTTTATGACACAAACGCTCTTCTATTTTTACAGGACAGATTATTAGAAGATGAAAAATTTAATATTAGTTCCACTACTCTTTTAGAATTAGAAAACATTAAAGTAAGTCGTAACAAAGATGAAGAAACAAAATATCGTGCAAGAAAAGTGTTGCATATATTAGATGAGCATTCTGATAAGTATGATGTGATTATTGTAAATAATAATGTTCTTGATATTATTGATAAATTAGGATTAGAAAATACACCAGATAATCAGATTTGTGCTTGTGCTTCTACTATTAAAGATGTTCTATTTATTACAAATGACATTGCATGTAAAACAATTGCAAAATGGATATTCGGATTAAATGTATCTAGTACATACGAAGATGGAAGTGAAATTTATAAAGGATACCAAATTATTCATGGTGATACAGATACAATTAATTCAATAATGGAGAACATGGATTATTCAAAATGGCATATTAATGAGTATTTAATTATTGAAAATACTGATGATGATTCTTCAAAAGAATTACGTTTTGATGGAACAAATTTTGTTGCATTAAAACTACCTTCATCTCGTTTTATTAAAGGTAAAAACTCTTTACAGAGGTGTGCTTTGGATATTCTTAATAATCCAGACATTTCTATTGCTGCTATTTTAGGTGGATATGGTTCAGGTAAAACATTTCTTTCTATGCAGATGGCTTTATACAATGTTCAAGAAAAGGGTCGTGTAGCAAAAATTCTTGGGGTCAGAGAAGTTTCTGGCGAGGGAAAAGAGATTGGTTATCTGCCTGGTGATATGGAAGATAAAGTAGGGAAATTCTTTGAACCATTAACACAATCACTCAATGGTGGAGAATTTGAGTTGCAGAGTTTAAAAATGTCAGGTGTTTTAGATACCAATGTACCATTTTTTATGAAAGGTACAACATATAATGATACTATTATCCTTTGCGATGAAGCGGAAGATTTATCAGAAAGTCAGATTAGACTTATAGGTACTCGTTTAGGTCAGAACAGTAAAATTTATTTTGCTGGTGACTATAAACAGTCATTACTTACTAAGACAGTAAATAATCCACTTATTAAGATGTGTAATGAATTTAAAGGTAATGAAAAATTTGGATGTATTTATCTTGGTGAAGATGTTAGATCTGAAACAAGTAAAATGTTTGCTGAATTATTTGAAAAATAAGAGGTAAGTTATGAAAAAATATGTATTTGGATTTATTAGTGGAATATGTTTATTGCCAATTTTGGATTCTCTTACGGAATTATTACAAGTAGCATTAGAGATTCCAAAAGGTAAATTAAGCAAATGTGTAATAAAAATAAATAATGAAATACAAGATATTCAAGCTCAATCAGAACCGATAGCTACCAATTGTATTGGATTTGAAATTCCAAATGAAGTATATTTGGATGATGAGGAAGAAGATCGTAAACAGAAAAATAAAATTGGATTTTAAGGAGAGCGTACCGCTCTCCTATTTTAGTTGAGAAGAAAAGGAGATTGAAGAATGGCAGCTAGTAAATTAAAGTTCACAAGAACAACTACAGACAAATTAACGGTAAAGGCAGGTACGCTCTCAGAGGATTGTACTACTATTACATATACAGACGAGAATGATATGGAGCAGGAAGTAAAGGTAGCCGATCTGCTTACTTCATTTAAGAATCAGGTAATTGATTTTACTGTTGCATTAAAGACAGATGAGGAGCTGGATGTTCCGTCTGATGAAGAGTAATAGAGAGTAGGTGGATACTATAATCGACTTACATAGATTGGAAAATGAAACAGATTTTGAATGGAAATTAAGATGTTGCCTTGCAAAGAAACGTAAAGAGACAGATATGGATTGGATTGAAATTCGAGATATGCTTGGATTGAACATTACACCAGATCAGCTTAGAAAACAGGCAGTCGGATATGAAGAATATGATAATTATATTCACAACTGCGAGGGTGCATCTGAAAGAATTTTATGTGTGTCAGATGTTCATATTCCGTTTAATTTACCTATTGATATTTTTGCAAGCTATAAGGGAATTGTAGACACTTTAATAGTCAATGGTGATTTATTGGATTGTTTTTCATGTTCTGCATTTCCTAAAAAATTCAAAGTAAATCTTGATGAAGAACTTGTTTTAGGAAGACAGTATATTATTGATTTAATCAATCTGACTACACCTAAAAAGGTAATGTTTGTGATTGGAAATCATGAATACCGTATGCAAAGATACTGTTCTGATAGATTATCAAACGAATTACTTGGCATCATCCCAACAGATCCGCTAGGAATGATTGTAGATGATGGATTCAAAGTTAATGATGAAAGAAATAAAACCCAGACACAATACTCTTCTATTCGTGAAGTGTTTGAAGATTCAAATATTGAAATCGTTTATGATAAAGAATGGTGGATAAAAGAAGGTAATGTAATTTTCTGTCACCCATTAAATTATTCATCTGGTATGTTAAAAACAACAGAAAAGGCAGTCAATTATTTCTTGCGTGTAGATCGCACATTCACTGGAATCGTAATGGCTCATACCCACAAAGTAGGAAGTTTTACTCAAGGTGGAATAAAAATGTATGAGCAAGGTTGCGTGTGTGATTTGGATAAGCTAGATTATAACAACGGTAAACTTATAATTCCAAATCAGAACGGGTTTATGTATCTTGCATTGGATTCAAATGGTGACATTATTGATTCCAAGACAAGGATTATTACTAATTTCATGACAAAGTAGACCAAGTACGAGTGACTTGGTTTTTATATTATGCATAAGTAACTATGAAAATTGGGCTAATTTTCTACTTTTAATTAGTCCGATTGTATAGAAATTGTGATGTTACTGTCACAATTGTATGTATCAGAGGGAGTGCACTCAAATGAGACGCTACCCTCTTTTATATTACAAAATAAATTAAGGAAAATAAAGGAGAAATTAAAAAATGACAAAATCAGAGTTAATTAAAGGAATTCAGAATGAGGTATCTATCAATATTCCACAGAAGGATGTAGCTGAAATTTTAGACGCACAGGCAAAAGTCGTTGCAGATGCAGTTAAAGCAGGTGACGAGGTTACTATTCCTGGTGTTTGCAAAGTAAAATCAAAGGATGTTCCTGAGAGAACTGGTAAAGTAATGTTGGGAGCAAATAAAGGAGATACATGGGTAAAACCTGCTCACAAAGAGGCATGTGTAAAAATTGTTAAAGCTCTCAAAGAGATTTTTGCTTAATCTGAAAGGTCGTGAATTATTTGAAGAAAAATAAATATGAAGACATTCAGATGATTGATCTTGAGGATAAGGTTGATGACATTATCTCTATTTATATCAATAAATTATATCATACTGATAAAACAGTTGGTGTAATTGTAAATAAAGAAATTGCTGAATATATTTTGGATAGTCTTATTAGACTTGATGAAACAAGTGTTAAAGAGATTGATCTTGTAGATTATATGAATATAGACGAATATTTAGTATCGGTTGATGATAATTGTGTAATCACTGTTGTCCCTATCGAGGACTTTGGAGTTCTTGATAAAACAGATATTTTCTATATTGATATGGATGGTGATATTTCACAGGATATTATTAATTACTGTGTAAACGAGGATAAGGAAGTTATTCTGTTTGGTCAGGAAGATGACTGCGATGGTGATTGTAAGAACTGTCCTGCGCATGATGAAACTTATTTACATACTTCTGAAGATGAAGATGGAAATACTCACGGATTTACTGCCAGTAAGTCAGATGGCGACTCTTATATGAGTTATTCTTACTACTCTAGCGATGAGTTAAGTCATGAAGATATTCAGAAGATGTTAAAGGCTTTTGGATTTTAGATTTTTGGAGTGTGTGGTTTGTACTACACGCTCTTTTTATATGGGTAGGTATGCAAATGGCTGAAGCAAGCGGTCTGTAAAACCGTGACCTACATGGTAAACATTGTGTGTTCAAATCACACTCTACCCACTAATAAAATAATTGATTAAAAAGGAGGCTGAAATATTGTCAAAAGAGAAAATAACAAGGGTGAAATATTTCACTCCTGATAAAGAGAAATTTATTTATGAAGAGAACTGGAAGAAATATGAAAAATATTTACAATCTAATATCATCAAAAATCGTGATGTAAAAGATACTACATACAAGAGATATAAAGGATTGTTCCGACACTTTCTTATGTGGTTAGGAGAAAATTATGGTGAATTAGATTTATATTCTGATGAATTTATGGAAAATGCAGTTGATATTATGGAAGCATATATGCTTTTCTGTCAGGAAACATTGATGAATTATAAGAAGATTATCAACATGAAAATTTCTGCCGTAAGTTCATTTTATATTTGGTCTATGAAACGTGGTTTTGTTAAATATCATCCTTTTGATGGTAAGCTTGATAGAATGAAAAAAGCAAACGAAGAACAGATTCTTAATCATTACTTTTTGAATGATGAACAGATTGCAGCTATTAGAGCAGATTTGTATAAGACAGAGAATAACAAATGGACAATACAAGACCAATTATTATTTGAAATCGCACTCTTCTCCGCTAATAGAATTGGTGCTTTGGAAAAACTTACTGTATCTTCTCTTGATTTAGATAATATGGTATTTGAGTCAATACGTGAGAAGGAAGGATACCGTGTGGAAGTCTCTTTTGACAGTACCTGTAAGGATATGCTTGAAACATGGTTATCTATGAGAACAAATGATTATGACCATCTTGAATGCGATGCTCTATTTATTCATAAATATAAGGACAAATGGGTTCCTTGGACACAAGGCATGATTCATGACCGAATGAGAAAAATTGGTAAAATTATTGGCTTGGAGGACTTTCATTGTCATTGCATGAGGAAGACAGCGATCAATAAAATATATGAAGATACTGGTGATTTAAATCTTGCCTCACAATGGGCGAACCACAAATCAACTTCAGTAACTTCACAAAGCTATGTACGCCCTGCTTCTAAGGCTGATTTAAGGGAAAAATTAAAAATTCTAAAGTTTAAACAACAAGAATTACAGAAAGAAGCTGAAAAAGAAGGTATTTGACAATCACGATGAAGCTTTTGTCTAATACTTCGTCTAATTTCCTCTTGTACTTAACACAAAACTGTGATAGAATATTTTCTAAAGAAAACAAGCAAATATCCGTTAGACGGTTGAGCCAAATGTAATCAATAAAGGCTAAATAAATTTAATACTTAACACATTAATGACCGTGCTTTGGCGAGTGGCGGTCATTTTTGTGTCTATCGAAAAATCTGACTAAGTATGTAGCAAGTACGCCGCTTACAATGTCAGTTACAATTGTAAAGATTAATAATTCAATAAACGTCACGTTATATCCTCCTTTGTAAGTATTTCCTACATGATGTCACGAGGATATCTATATAAACAGAACATCACTGTTCTGATGTGACTCAAACCGCCTAACCATCTCAATCTAGCCAAATTAAAATGTTGGATTATTTGCTTGTTCTAGCCATTATATCATATCATGACAATTCATGTCAAAATATTCCAAACAAGAGAACAAATAAAAGAACCCTTAAGTGGGCGACAAAACAGAGAATAATATAGTGTCCAAATATCGAAGCTAGATTCTTAATAGCCCTCTTCGAGGCACACCATGTCATATCTTGGCATTTGCTATTCATGTAGCATTGTAAGACCTGCTACTGTATTTTGGTAGAGCTGACTTTATAGCAACTCTAGTGCGCACGAAACCTTAATGCGGTATATCTATCGTGCTTCTCTGCGTTAATGAGAACCATTAGTGAATGACTGCTGGGCGGTCTATTGGATAAGAGATGCAAAACCTTATCAACTGGTCTTTGCTCCGAAGACTGAAAATATGTGGAGAACACTTAGGGAAATATCGCAGTTATAGTTGCAGTGGATGCACTGTATAAAATCACAGACATGTGATGGAGTGGGCGATTAGGCTTATTATGTTTCTGCAATGGTGATGAGGAGTAATCCATAAAAAACAGAAAAGTCCTTTCTTCTTTCGGGACTAAAAATATAGCGAGAATAGTTCAGCATGAATGGAATGCGAGTGCACAATGCATTCTATTCTAAATAACTGCATGTGTACAGTGCAATATCAGCTAGTTAGTGCTTTATGCTGATTTTAATGACTCGTAGCTCAATGGTAGAGCACTCGACTGTTAATCGAGGCGTTGTGGGTTCAAGCCCCACCGAGTCAGCTATGGCTCTATAGTATAAAGGTGATTATACCCGACTGTCTATCGGAAGATTTGGGTTCGATTCCCAATAGAGTCGTTTATGGGACGTTGGACAAATGGTGAAGTTACAGCCCTTTCACGGCTGCGATGCGAGTTCGATCCTCGCACGTCCTACTATGCGGTAAGCCTGATGCCAAAACCTATTTTTTGGATGCATACGAAACTTAGGTGTATAAGTTCATCACTTACTACCGCCCTATACAACTATAATCAGTTTGGCGACTGATTAATAAAGAAAGAGTCATTTCATGTGTTGAGATGGCTCTTTTATTGTATACGTCTTTAGTTTAATTAGTTAGAATATCAGACTCCAAATCTGAGAGATGTGGGTTTGACTCCTACAGGGCGTGTTAGCACTATGACGATAGTGCTCTTGAATATGTGGTTCAAATCCACACACCTTATATTTGAAAGAAATGAATACACAGATTTTTAGTAGTTTATGAGGTAAGGCGTTGGAATAAGCGAGGTTCGATTCCTCTATTCAAGTTTGTGTGTAAATTGCACTTTCATTGGAAATTTAATATTGGAAATTATGAGAAGTCATTTCGTATGAAGTGGCTTCTTTTTTATATTGGAATAAAAGGAGGTGGTCGTTAGTTTGGCTACGACAAAAGAAACACAGCCTACAAAATTAACGGCTGCACAATTAAAGAAGAAAGTTGAAACACAGGAAGAGAAAATCAAGTTACTTAAAGAAGGTGCTTGGTGTTACATGTGTGATACACATAAAGCAAGGGATAAATTTTATGTAAGTACAGATCCAATGAATAAAAGTGGTCTTACTCCAATTTGTAAAGACTGTGCAAGGAAGATAGCTCTTAAAATTGGGAAGGACAAGGTTGAACATGAGCCTGATAAAAACTCTGTAATCGAAACAATGAGGTATCTTAATAAGCCTTTTTTATCAAAATTATGGGATGCTAGTATTCAAGAATCGGAAAATTTAGCTTCAGGTAAAGTTCGTTCTAATGGTTATTATTCATATGTAAAGAATGTCGCTATGGGACAATATAACACTCTAACATTTAAAGATTCAGATGTTTTTGATAATAATACAGTCGAGGAGGAAACTTCAAAAGAACAAACAACCGAGGAAGAACTTATTGAATCACATGCTGGGTTGGATACATATGATAGTTTTTTAAAAAACAAAAATGATGTAATTCGATTACTCAGTTATGATCCTTTTGAAAAAGAAGATATAGCCGACCAACCCTTCTTATATTCACAACTATTAGGATTGTTAGATTCTAGTGAAGACGCTAATGAAGATATGATGCGTACTTCTTCTGCTATTTCTATTGTTCGTGGATTTTTACAGCAGTCTAAAATTGATGACACTATATCAAAGTTGATGTGTGATATTTCAAATATTGAACGCAATTCTGCAACAATTAAATCTCTACAAGAAAGCAAAGGTAAAATCACTTCGGTTATTACAAGTCTTGCACAAGACAGTTGTATTTCATTAAAACACAACAAAAATGCTAAAAAAGGTGAAAATACATGGACGGGTAAAATCAAAAAAATTAAAAGTCTTAATTTGCGAAGTGGTGAAGTCAATGGTTTCGACATTGACACATGTAGAGGTATGCAACAGGTTCAGGAAATTAGTGATGCTTCTATTATGAAACAATTAGCTCTTGATGAATCTGAATGGTCAGATATGGTTTCTGAAATGCGTGTTGTGAATACTGATCTTCGCAAAGAAAAAGATGCTTACCAAGAAATTAACAGAATTTTATTAAGAGAAAATCTTGATTTAAGAGATACATTAAAGGAAAATAACTTACTAAATGAAGAACAGTTAAAAGATTTAAAAGATGTATATTCTGTATTTGCAGAGTTTGATGAAGTTGAAGAGTCTCCTGACGATGAAACAAAGGAGGTTACTGAAAATGAATCAGAATAAACAAATGATTATGAATTACTATCAGAATGAAATTCTTGATTATGATAAGGATTTTTATAATCAATACGGAATATATGTAAAACCACATGGTTACTCTATTTCTTCTCGTAAAATTGAATCTTATATTCAAATCGCTGAAATCCAAAAATATCTGCAATGCAACCCAGTAAAAGCTATAGATCTCTTTTTCAATATAGAGCTTTTAGATGGGCAAGCACTTCTTGTACAAAGAAGTTGGGTTTGCCCAAATGTACTTGCAGTATGTACTCGTGGATATGGTAAAAGTACAGTTATTGACCTTGAGATTATGTCTAAAGATATGTGTTTTTGTAATGTATGGACATATATTGCAAGCGGTACAGGTGGTCAGGCTGAACAAACTTTCACTACTTTGGAACGACTCGCTAATGATAATATTGATACATTTTATGGTTCAACTGGTTCTTTATTCAAGAATGAGATAGAAATCAAAAATGCAGCAGGTGACGGATTTTCACACTCGTCCAATGGGTTTTCCTATTCATGTTATAACGGATCTATGACTAGGACATTGAACGGAAATATAGATGCCAAGAGAGGTATGCGAGGCACAGTAATTTTTGATGAAAGTGGTTTCTTATCTGATGAAATGATGAATGTATATGGTGCATTTGCCGTTGTAAATAAAAGTTTAAAAACTGGTAAAGATGTAGATGGTAATTCAATTGATCCTATCCGTCAAAGATGTTTGCCACGAGATTTGTCATATCAAAAATATTACATCAGTTCAGCATCTTCAACTGATACTCAGTTTTGGAGATTATATCGTGACTTCTCTAAGCAACAAATCATGGGAAATCCAGATTATTGTGTTTTACATATAGATTGTGAACAAGCGTTTAAACCAACTCTTAGAGGTGAATTAGTTACTCCTCTTCTATCTCGAAATACTGTTGAATCTGAAATGAGAACAAATCCCGAAAAAGCAAGGCGTGAATATTATTGTATTTTTACTACTGATGCTGGTACGGATGCAATTATTCGTAGAGGTGTTATCACACGAAATGAAGAAACAAGAAAACCTCTTCTTTATAATGACACAGGTGATAAAAAGTTCGTCATCACATATGATCCTGCTAGAAGCCGAGATAATTCAGTAATTCTTGTTGGTGAAATTTATGAATATGAACAGGTTGACGGAAGTATTGACACAAGAATGAGATTGGTAAACTGTATTAATCTTATTGATGTTGGTAAAAAAATCAAATCTCCTATGCAAACTCCAGATCAGATCGAATATCTAAAAAAAGTAATTCTTGATTATAACGGTGGAGCTGACGCATATGGGAATATTGTTGGTGTATACATTGATGCAGGTAGTGGCGGATCGGGTGTTAATATAGCCGATTATTTAATGCCTGATTGGACGGATTCTGCTGGTATTGTTCACAGAGGATTAATTGATAAGGAATACTCTGCTGATTATGTTAAGAAATTTCCTAATGCAGTAGACAAAGTGCATCTTATGTCTCCTACTGGTTATAAATCTGAAATGTATGAAGCAATGATAGAATTGATGAATCAGGATAAAATCAGCTTTACAGCACAATATGATCATAAAGGCTATCTTACTGTTTTTGATGTTGATGAGAAAAAATTGGCTAAAGAAAAAGAACGAATTTCTGCTGAACTCAGAAAACAAAAAGTTAATGAAAAGGAATTTGAAACTAAGCTCAATGAAGAATTAGAGAAAATTGAATCCGTTAATACAAAAACTATAAAACTTGATTGGCAGGATGAAATTGCTCTTGCTAATATTGATGCTTTAAAAGAAGAGCTTGTCAATATGGTTCGTAAAAAGCGTGATTCTGGAAAGGATTCGTTTGAACTTACACCAGAAAAAGCCAACAAGCTCCATGATGATAGGGCTTACACGGCATGTATGGCTTCTTATGCCCTTATGTGTGAACGTAGAAAAGCCATTACAAATAAAAAGCGACCAACAGAAGATGCCACAAGTTTCATAAATAAGCTTACAATCCGTAAAGCAAAATATAATTAAGGAGGTGCATTATCAAATATGCCTAGACCTAAGAAAGTAGATGCAAATTCTAATGCACCTGCTAAAATAAATAATTCACAGAAGAAAACCACTTCTTCTACTTCCAAACAGCCAACCGCAAATGAAATGCGTGAATGGTATGAGAAAAATAAAAGTAGACTTGAACGTTATGAAGATGCAACAAGTGCAATTACAAGTCTTCGAGATATTCAGAAATCATCCAGATATACGTCAATCAGTAACTACTCAAAGGAAGATGTAAAAACATACATAAAGAATATCTCTTCTAATGAAAAGAATCTACGAAGCTTATCTCGTTATCTTTATTATCGTTCAGAAATCTATTATCGTCTTTGTAAATATTATGCAAATCAGATTGATCTTACAATTCGTAATATAGTTCCTCCATTTATAATCTCAGGCGAAAATGATGTGCAATCCACATTACAAAAGTATCAAGAAACAGTTGATATAGTTGACACTCTAGGATTGAATTATGAATTTCGTAAAGCTGCGTCTATCACTTTAAGAGAAGATGTATTTTATGGATGTGCTTACTATACAGAGGGACAAGGAATGTTTGTTCTTCCATTAGATCCAGATTATATGAAAATAGCAGGTATGTTTCCTGATGGTTCATTTGCAGGAGCTATGGATATGAGTTATTTCCGTAGTCATCAGGAACTTCTTGAATATTGGGGCGAACCATTTAATAGTATGTGGAATACATATCAGAGTACAAATGAAAAATATCAGCTAATTCCCGAAGAATATAATGTATGTATTAAATTTAGGTCTGAAGACTGGGAAACCATCGTTCCCGTGCTTACACCTATATTTTTATCATTGATTGATCTTATGGACGCTTCTGATTATCAAGCAGTTCAACAAGCAGCTAATATTTATAAATTAGTATGGCTTGAAATGAAAACTATGGGTAATGATGTAGATGATTGGGCTGTAAATCCAGATATAATGATTCAGTATTTCAATCGTATGCTTGAAGAAGCATTACCTCCTTATATTTCCGCTGCTATTGTTCCTGGTGAATTACATGAAATTAGTTTTCCAGATGATGCAACAGGTGATGTTACAAAGGTTGAAAAAGCTACAAAAGAAATTCTCAATACGGCTGGTGGTGCTCAGATATTAAATCTAAACTCCGCTTCTAACTCTACTGCTTTTAAATATGGCGTACTTGCAGATTCTACATTTTCTATTTCAACTCTTATTCCACAGATTCAAGCGATTGTAAATCGACTTTTATCTAGTTGGATATCTGAACCCTGTAAAGTTAAATTCTTTGATGTCTCTATTTATCAGAAAGATGACTTTAGAAAATCAATCTTGGAATCATGTACCAATGGATTGCCAAACAAAATTCTTTATAACACACTAAATGGTGTGTCTGAAAAAGATACGTTATCTATGAACTTTTTGGAAGAAGACTGTTTGCAGCTTAGTTCAAAATTCAAGCCACTATCTAGCACTTATACTCAGACAGGTAATGATAAAGGCGGTGGTCAAGAGAAGGATGATTCGGAACTTACAGATGCGGGACTTCGTACAAGAGACGAGAATTTAAATGATAAATAGGAGTTGATGGAATGAATCAAAAATTTATACAAACGCAAGATGCACCTACTGCTACTCTCCTATCTCAATTAGGATATCAACAGGTGCAAAATTCTAATGGTATTTATGTATTTTTGAATACTGATACTCTTCGGTTTTCAGAAAATATAGATATAAATAAATTAAAGTATACAAGTATGCTTACATTTTAGTCGTCTTCCTTGGGCGACTTTTATTATGTCAGAAAGGAGGAAAAGATTAAGTAGATGCCAAAGGTTATTAAAAAGAAAATTTTAACTGAAGATGATTTACTAAAATTCTGTCAAGAGCAGAAATTTGCAAAATTCAGTTCTAAAGATACTGGCTATCAGTTGGCTTTAAAAGTACCTACTACTTTTGAGATAGACGATACCGTAGACGAAAATCATCGTGGAATGATGCGTCTTAAATTCAGAATTTTTCATATAGGACTTAACAGAAATAAGAGTTATGTATCAAAGGATGCTGCTGAGAAAGCAATGAATACAATTGCTGACAGACCTGTGTTGGCGGCGATCCATCAGCTTGCAGACGGAACTTGGGATTTCGAAGGTCATGAGATGGAAATTGTTAAAGACGAAAAAGGTAATGAAGAACTTAGATATATTGAATCTCAAGTTGGCTCTTTCTCATCTGAACCTGCGTTTTGGGAACATGATAATAATTTAGATAAAGATTATGTATGTGCTTATGCTTATATTAGCGAAGAATATACAAAGGCTTGTGAAATTATTCGTGCAAAACAAGGTTCAAAAAATAGCTGTGAGCTTTTCATTGATGAATTATCCTACAACGCCAAAGAAAAGTATCTTGAATTAAACGATTTCTATGTAAATGCTTCAACTTTGTTAGGAAGTCATGATGATGGTACAGAAATTCAGGAAGGCATGGAAGGTTCTCGTGCTGATATTGCAGATTTTAGTGTAAATAACAATTCAGTAAAATTTGACAAAGATGAAAAAATGATTGAACTCTTAGAAAATCTTAACAAGACACTTTCTAATTTCAATAAAGAACAGACTCCTGTTCAAACACAATCAAAGGAAGGAGGAACAAATAACAAAATGACAAAATTTGAAGAGTTACTTGCCAAGTATGGTAAAACTGTTGAAGATGTAGCATTTGACTATGCAGAAATGTCAGATGAGGAACTTGAAGCAAAATTCGCTGAGATGTTCGATGATGACAATTCAGACGGAGACAATTCAGATAACGGAGAATCTGGTGAACCTTCCAATGATGGAGAAGGTGATGGCGAAGGAGCTTCTGATCCAGATGGTGATGAAGGTGGAAGTCAGACTTTTGAAAAGATTGTTCGTACATATGAGATTTCTCACGAAGATACAAGATATGCACTCTATAATCTGTTAGCCCCATATGAAGAGTCGGATAATGATTATTACTATATCTCAAATGTATTTGATTCTTATTTTGTATATGAGGGTTGGTGTACAGATAAAATTTACCGCCAGAACTATACAAAAGATGGAGATAATGTTTCATTTGATGGTGAGCGTATAGAATTATTCCGTGAACTTTTAACAGCAAGTGAGAAGGCTGAACTTGAATCCATGCGTTCTAATTACGCTGCCCTTAAGGAGTTTAAAGAGACAGCAGAAAAGAATGAACTTCATGCACAGAAAGAAGCTATTATCAATACTGATAATTATTCTGTTCTTACAGAGAAAGATTCAGAAGGAAATTATGTAAATGCTGATTTCGCTGAATTAGTAAAGACTATGGATAATTATTCCGTAGAAGATTTTGAAACAAAGGTAAAAGTTATGCATTCAGATTATATGTCTGCACATGCAAACTTCTCTTCTACTGACACAAAGAAAAACACAAATTCAGTTAAGATGTTTACGAATGTGAATAGCACAAAAAAGAAAAATAGTCGCTATGGAAATTTAAAGTTTAATTAAAAACTTAATACAACTAACAATCAATATGCTCGTTGCTTTTTGCAACGAGTTTTTTAATGCAATAATTTTAAGGAGGAATTTTATTATGGCAAATATGTCAATTAAGTATGAAATTGCCAAACATGCAACTGCTAATCCTTCCAATGTTTTAGCAGCAAATTATGGCGAGCATATGTTTTCTGTTGAACTTACAACAGATACCGATAATGGTAATTTAATCGCAATTGGAGATTGGAAGAGTCTCGATCTCTATAAGGAAGCTGCTGTAACTACTTTTACAGGAAAAATCGTACAGCAGATGAGCAATGGTAATTATCTTGTACTCGTTACCGATCCTGGAGATGCAGTTTTGGTATATTCCGTTCCTGTTGGGGCTGAAGATTGGACTAATACATGGAAGAAAGAGTCAAACCTTTACAATCTGGCTGGTGACAGAGTTCGTTGCTATGGTTTGCACAAATATGACACTTTTGAACTTTCTACTGAAGGATTCAATGGAAAACCAGAAGTAGGAAAGGCAATCACAGGCGTAAGTGCTAAGAAACTTACCATTGAAGCTTAATTATGGAAGGAGGTTTAAAATAATATGTTAGTATTTTCTGATAATTTAAAAAGAGTATTCTCTAAACCAGAGAACGATTTTGAAGGCTTTAGAAAGCTTTTCTATGATTATACACATGGTATAACAGTATATGACGAGGACGGAAACGAAGTTCCTAAGAATGCTGTAAATGCAAAAATTAACAGTGTTTGTTTCGACATTTTAGGATTAGATCCTACACAGAAATATTCAAAGAGAGATATTAAAAGAGCAATGAAGAGAAACGGTCTTGAACTTATGGAGGTTCTTGAGGATACTCTTGATATTAAGGTTACAACTGGTTTACAGGAAAACGAATTCTTTAATCAGTTTGTTGAGTCAAAGAATATTTCTCAGGGAGATAAAAATGAGTTCTGGACAGATAAGGATGTAATTCTTACTGTTGCTAAAGTATCTGGGGATCATCATGACTTATCAATGCAGAAACTTGCAGAGGGTGAATCTTTCTCAGTAAAGACATCCAACTACGCAATCAAGGTTGGTATGGATATTGACGTATATCTTACAGGTCGCAAAGATTGGTCTAAGTTTGTTGACGCTGTATCAATCGCTATGCAGGAAGAAGTTCAGAATGATATGCTTACAGAGGTAATGTCTGTAGGTGATAAAATTCCTGCACAGGAAGTATTCCATGTAACAAAGGAGATTACTGCTTCTAATAAGGAATCTTTTGATCAGTTACTTGATGATGTTTCTGCTGCTAATGGTGGAGTTGATGTAACAGTATTCGGTTTAAAGACAGATCTTAAAAAGCTTAATGCATTTACAGATGTTGATTGGGCTACAGATGCTCAGAAAGAGGATATGGCAAAACTTGGTAGACTTGGCACATACGAGACTACTACTCTTGTCGAAATTCCACAGAGATTTGTTAAGAATGATGTTACAAAGAAACTCATCAAGCCTGGTACTCTCCTTATTGTTCCTAATGTTGACAATAAGTTCTGCAAGTTTGTAGATGTTGGAGAAACAGAAATTGTTGAGGTTACTGAAAAGGCTGATAGAGCTGACGACTTCATGACATACGAAGTGCAGAGAGAAATGGGTATCGCATGTATCTTTGATAGATACTTCGGTGTTTGGACTATTGCCTAAATAAAATAGAAGTTGTAAGAGGTTGGTATAATCCAACCTCTTATTTTTATGGAACGAAAGGATTATAAAATGGCTTATACAAAGAAAACAACAACTCCCAGGACGGAGAATATAGAAGAAAAGAAATCTACAGTTAAAAAGGAAGTTAGAAAGTTTGATGCGACAGATGCCATCGAATGTAAATCAATTGTTTCTGGATGTCTTGGTATGATTGGAATTAAATCAGGTGTAAATTATGAATGGGCTGGTCGTGGAGATGTGACAGAGGTGGAATATCAGGATCTTGTAGCTGCTATTCGTTCAGGTAAGAGACATATCACAGAACCTTTCTTTATCATTCAGGATGAAGATTTTCTTGCAGAATTTCCGCAGGTTCAGAAAATTTATACAACTATGTATTCAGTTGGCGACTTAGAAGATTTATTAATTAACCCAGATGCAGATACCATGATTGCGACAATTGAAACACTTCCAGATGGTGCAAAGGAATCAATTAAAAATATTGCAGCAACTTTGATAGCAAACGGACGTGTTGACAGTGTAAAGAAAATTAAAGCACTTGATGCATTTTATGGGACGAATTTTACACTGATGTCTGAATTATTTGAATAGTAAAGGAGGCTCACAATGACGCTTCCATACGAAACAATTTTTTCACGAACAAGAGGACGAATTTCAGATATGAAAGAACTTTCTCTTGATGAAAACGATTTGCTTGAAATTTATACAGAACGATTAAGCAATGTAATTGCTAATCCAAGAGTGCGCAGGCTATTCTCTTCTCTCACACTCGATGATGAAATTCAACAGTTGGATTTTGTACTGAATAATTCAGTAGATGAAACGGCTGATATGAATTTTGTCGTAGGAATTCTTGTACTTGGAATGACGATTGAGTGGTTACAGCCACAGGTCGATTCTATTATGCACACATCAGTAATGATAGGTGGCAAGGAAGAAAAGAAGCTACTCGACAATCACAAAAATATGATTGAACGTCTTGATTCCATGAAAACTGAATTGAATAAACGTATTCGTGATTACGGATATATGTACAATTCCTATATCAATACGGAGTCCTAATGCAATACATATATGGTGACTTCACAGACAAGCAAATCAATGAAGCAGTTCGTGCAATGCATGGTGATATTCACAAACTACTGCTCTACAAAGACAAGACAATTGAAGAGAAAATATTTGAAGATGACGAAGCATTTCTCGTCTTCTTTGAAAATGTTATGTTTAAATTAGGTGGTACAAAAACCTTATTTAATGATAACGGACTTATGGTAACTCTTATGGCAACCTTACAAGGTGCTATGGATAATTTTAAGAGCGACCATTTTAGTTACAAAAAATTCCGTAGGGCAATCTTAGATTCTCACGGATATATTAAGCAGATGTTTGAGGGAGGTGCAAGCGATGCCGAGTCTACAAACAGCTAGGCGTGTCGCAAACGCCAAGAACAACGGTGCTAAAACGATTGGTCAGATTTATAAGGAACAGTCTGATTGGGCGATGGAACAGACTTGGGATAATGATATCCAGAGTAAAATCTGTTATATTTATGATTTCTACCATGATGATCAGCCACGATTAGCAGAAGGCATGACATATGAGAATACAACTAAAACACGCATAGATGCAAAGTTTATTGTTAAGTCATATCAGTCTATGGATAAAGACCAAGTAGAATATTACATTCAATTCAAACCAACACAAGCAGTTCGATTTTCAGAAAATGATGAATTATATTATTTTGAAACTGATTACAAATCTGTTTATGGAAATACATTTCCTGTAGGCGAATACATTGATATTCCAGACGATAGAGGAGTTTATCATAAATGGTTGATTTGCCGTGAAGAAAGAGCAAACCAATTTCCGAAGTATCTCGTTCTTCCATGTGATTATGAATTGTGTTGGATTGAGACAAATGGTAAAGACAGAATTAAGCGTAGAATGTGGTCTGTTTTAAGAATGCAATCGTCTTACACAATCGGGCAGTACACGGATCGTGTATTTACAAGAACAGATAATCAGAATAAAATCTGGCTACCGCTAAATAAACTTACAGAGAAATTCTGGTATACCAATAGCGAAGATACTACAATGAGAATTGTTGTAAGTGCTCCTACTGAACACCCTCTGATATGGGCTTGTACAAAAATTGAAAACATTCAACCTGTCGGGATTCAGAAACTTACAATATATCAAACTGTTTGGTCTGACAATAGAGATTATATTGAGAAAGACGAAAATGGTAATATTATTGGTATGTGGGCTTCATATTTCGATTCAGAAATCGCCCCAACAGATCCATCTACTCCAACCACTCCCCCATCTTCTATTACAGCAAGAATTTCAGCATCCACTTCAACTATTAAAGTTGGTGGCAGCTATAAAAATCTCACAGTAAATCTATTTAATGATTCCAATGAAGATATTACAACTGAATATGCTGATGCAACTTTTACATGGACTTGCTCTATTGACGATGAAGATTGGACTAATAAAGTAACATGGCGAGCTGGTACAGAGTACAACCAAAAGAAAGCAAAGTTTCCTAGCGACACTTCTACTATCGGCAAAATACTGTCTGTTAAGTGTAAAATTATTAAGGATAACTTGCTGATTGAATCTGAAATTTTGCGATTGGAATTAACTGAATAGGAGGTGTTTTATGGCAGAAAAATTAGTTACAAAGAATGATTTATTGAATAAACTTCGTGCATATAGAACTACTCCTGATGATGAAAATATTCAGTATAAAAAGAAGATTGAAAAAGCACTTATGCTTAATCCATGTCTTTTATATGCACTTAATGAAAAATCATTAGAATCTGAACTTTTTGACGATGATGGTAATATCAACTGGGAATGGAACGAAGATACAAAAGAGTATGAACCTCTTGGAGAATGGGATAGATATTTCGGTGGAACATCCAATATCCGTCCTTATTTGTTTATCCCTGACACTCAGACGGAGGTAAAACATTATATCTGTTACCAAGTATCTTTTGATGAAATGCCTCGCTATCAGGATACATCGAAATATACAAATGTTACGTTTACTATTTTTGTTCATGGTAATGACAGAAATGATAAATTAACAGGTATTCCAAGACATGATCTCATCGCCTCTATTATAAGAGAGAGATTTAATTGGTCAAATATATTTGGAATGCAAACACATCTTGTATCATCAAAGGAATCTACAACAGATAATAATTATCTTGTTCGCACTCTTGTGTTCCAAGTTGTTGATACTAATGGAATTTATAACACATCTAATTCAAAAACATCTATAGTTAATTATGGTGTAAGGCGGTGATTATTTGGATGTATTAGAAACGCTAGATAATCTTCAATCTGCTGTCGAAGAAGATAAAAAAAAGAAACAAGGAAAAAGTCATCATCCTGAATATCATTTCGACAAACTTAAAATGTATTTTGGTGAAGATTATTCGATAAATGGTATTACCATTTCTATTCCAACTATAGGAGATATTTTAAATATTGGTGAAACTAATTTTTATAGAGCATTATCACCGTTCTTGAACAATTCTACTTCTATAAGAGTTCTTCTTTATGATGCTTTTAAAAAAGACTGGAATAAAACAAAAGATATTGAAGTGTTTTATATTTTATATCAATTGTTAAGAAATTCAAATAATGAAACTGCATTTGAACCATTGAAATTAATTTTTAAAGAAAACGATTTTAACGATTTTCAATTAATTCATATGGCTCGAAACAGAAATGGTGAAGAATGTAATACTCTTGCTTTATATAGTGAATTTCAAGATATATTACTTTTCGAAAATGAATATTTAGAAATAGCAGAGTATATTCGAACCATGATGAATGTTCATCCAAAGGTGGAAAAGGCAAAAGGTAAAACAACAAAACATTGGATATTACAAGAAGACAAAATGAAAGCGGCACAAGATAAAGATAAAGAAAGTGATTCTACACTCTTACCACTTATATCTAGCTGTGTTAATCATCCAGGTTTTAAATATAAATTAGAAGAATTGAAAGAAGTAAATATATGTCAATTCATGGATTCTGTAAACAGAATTCAAAAATATGAACAGGGAACAGCTGCACTAAAAGGATTATATTCCGGCATGATTTCAGCTAAAGATATCCCTCAAGACTTAATCAACTTTATGGGCGAAATTTAATCGCTCATTTTTTATTGCATAAAAACAATTTCTAAAGGAGGAAAAAATAATGGCATTTAAATTAGGTGACGTAATCGTTGATAGATTACAGTTTGGTTATGGTGCAAAATCTAATGGTACACCATTGTATGCTTTAACACAGCTTACAGAAGCTAATATTGATATTACAGCAGATTCAACAGATATTAACGATAAAGATGGTAACTTAGTATATCGTAAATATACTGGTAAAAAAGGTGAAGTAACTGCTACAAATGCATTCTTAAATCTTGCGGTTATTGAGGCAATTTCTGCTACTGATGCTGAAATTGCAACTGAAGACAAAGGTATTGTTATGCCAATGATTCAGATTGTAAAAGCAGGTGATACATTAGATATTACTGGCTATGTAGAAGGATCTGTTGTTGTAAATTCTCTTTCTGCTAAAGGCTCTATGGGAAAAGAAGAATACAAATTAGGTGTTGGTGATGCTACTGCCACAACATTCTCAATTAAACATACAGATGCAGTTACAGAACCGTCAGAATCTGCTAAACCGGCAAGCGATATTTTAACACCACCAACTGCAAAGGATGAAGCTCAGTATATCGTTAAATTTAAGAAAACAATTCATAGTGGTGCAAAAATTACTAATTCCGGTAATAAATTTCCAAAAGCTCATGAATTATTCTTCAAAGCGTTAGTAGTTGATAAATGTGATACAGAAACTTTAAAAGCTGCTATTATTCATATTCCATCTTTTATGCCAAGTCCAGAATTTACTCTTGCTCTTCAAGGCGGTGATTCTCAGACAATGGATTATAAGGGTGCTATGATGTTAAATGCTTGTTCTACTGATTCTGAGTTATTTTCTATTTATTATATTGACGAAGAAGAAGACGATATTTAATAAAAAAAGAATAGCTTAAGGGCAGTTTATTGCTGCCCTTTTTATTAAGGAGAAGATATGTCAAAAAAGGATTTAAGAACTTGTTGTATTTGTGGCAATAAATATAGTTTTTGTCCAGTTTGTAATGCAGAAGACAGAAATAAGGAATCTTGGTATTTCACATTTTGTAGCAAAAACTGTCACGATGTTTATGAAGTAACTTCTGCATTTGAAGATAAAAGAATTTCTGATGTTGAAGCGAAAAATAAATTAACAAAACTTGATCTATCTAAAAAGAACAATTTTAGTGACAGTTACAAAAAATCTATCGCTTCAATTATGAATGCAAAAGTACAAACTAGAAAGACAATAAGTAAAAAAGAGAATTCAGACAATGCGTCTGTTAATAAGGAGATTATTACAAAAGCTGAAAAAGAGGCAAAAAGTAATGTTGAATAGTGATTTTAAAGAATTTTAATAGGGAACATAATTACTATTCATTTAGTTTTTGTGTTCCCTATTTTTTACGCTATAAAGACATAAGAAGGAATAAAAGGGAAATATGGTAAAAACAAATTTAAAGAAAGTAAGAGATTATTTACCTCATGAAGTTGTTAGAATTGTTAATCCAAAGCAATATTTATTATATATTAAAAATCAGGTTTATCCAATAGATATATATACCAGTTTGGATGAAAAAACAAATAATACAATTCTTGCAATGGTATTTCTTAAAAAGGATACAAATGAAGTATATAAAAAATGGTGTAATTATGACCTATCATAAACAAATCATTACTAATGAAAAATTTAAAAATGTATCAATTAACACTCCAATTCAACCAGAAATAGAATTAGATGGAGGTTTTGCGTATTGTGCAAGATGTTATAAAGAATTGGACTGTTATACTACTCCATGTCCTAAATGTAACCAAGTTCAAGATTGGTCATGGATGAAACGTAAAGGAGGAAAAGTTTATGAAGATTAATTGGAAAGTTCGTTTTAATAAAAAGAATATTTTATTTATCGCACAAGTTGCTATTTCTATTGTAATTCCTATTCTTACATATTTCGGATTACAAGCGTCTGATTTAACAACTTGGGAAAAAGTATGGGAAACTTTTATTGCTGCAATTAGTAATCCATATGTTGTTGTAATGGCATTAATGTCTCTTTTTAATGCAATTACAGACCCTACTACTAAAGGTGTTGGTGATTCTGATAAAGCATTAACTTATGAGAAACCAAAGGAGGATTAATTATGTCAGTAATGTGTGCATGGGCTTCCTCTAATGAAAGAGGAAAATTAAAAGGTGGCAATCCTGGTGATCAGACAGGTAGGGAAGTAAAATGTGGAAGCATTTATAATTTTGGTCAAACACGAGTATATCGTTGTACCAACAGATCAAGAGCTGTTAAAATTGGTGCTGCTGCAAAAGCAATTGCTTTAAATAACTATTTTGGGTATTGTCAAACACATCGTAGTTCTGGATATATTGCTTTAAAAAATACAGGTTGGATAGTTGCAAATGTAAAAACAAAATGTGAGGTTGATTGCTCCGAATTGGCTGCATGTTCGGTAAATGTGGCTTTTAGTAAAGCCATGTTATCTTCATCTGTATATTCTGGCAATATTGGAAAAGCATTAATCGCAACAGGTTATTTTAAAGAATTAACATCCTCTAAGTACCTTGGAAAATCCGAATATATTAAATGTGGTGATATTATTGTTGCACCAGGAAAACATGTGATTGTTGCATATACAGATGGTTCTAAAACGTCACAGAATACTATTTCTACAACTATTCAAGGTGTTATTTCTGGTAATTCATTGATTAAACGTGGTCAACAGGAAGCAATTAAGTTTACCGGTGTAAATATTGCAACAGATGGAAAAGTTGGCAATGAAACAAAAGCTATGAAATCAAGAGTGTTACAACACGCAATGAATTTAGATTATGAAGCAGGTCTTGTAGAAGATGGTAAATTTGGTTCAGCGTCTAAAAGAGCATTAGGTTCTCACTACGTTAAAAATGGCGAAAAACAATATATGGTTACGGCTGCGGAGATATTAATGTATTTAAATGGTTATAACCCAAATGGTGTTGAATATCCTGGTACATATGGAAACGGTCTTGTAAAATGTTCTAAAGCAAAATTCGGAGATGATGGATCAAGAATCACCTCATCTGAATTCCTTCAGTTAATCTAAGATTGGAGGAATTTTATGAATGGATGCTATAGAAAATTTGTTTAATATTGAATGGCAAGTTGTAATACTTGGAGTTATTGCCGCTCTTTTTGCATTCAAGGCTATTGTTGAAATATTTAAATGGTTATTATTTGACTTTTTAGGTATAGAAACAAAAGCTATGAGAATGAAACGAGAAGAGCATGAATTATTATTAAAAACTGCAAATGATTTAAAAGATTTATCTGCACGTCATTTAGAAGATGTGAATCAATCAATAAAACACGATGAAAAAATTCAAGAGAATTTAGATTCATGTATAAATGAGATCAGGGAATCTCTTGAAAAAACGCAAGATGCCATTACTCAATTTGCAGAAAATAGAGTTCATGATAGAGAGCAAAGTTTTTCGATCCAGAAAGAATTAACAACTAGCATTGCAAAATTAGCTGAATCAGATTCTTCTCGTGATGAGCAAATAAATAATATAATGTGGGCACAAAAAGAATCTCTTGCTGATAAGATAAATCAGAAATATAAGCATTATATTGCTATTAACGGTATTCCTGAAGATGAGGTTGACGAATTTGTATCGCTTCACCAGGCATATAACGGAGTTGGTGGGAATCATCATGGAGATGCAAAATTCAATTATTGTATGGAACATTTACCGATTATACCAGTAGAGGTTAAATTAAAATACGACTAGTGATTATTATACCATAAAAATTACCAATTCTGGTTAATATTTTCTTATGTATTATATGAATATACAAAATAATTCTAAACATACTACATTACATGAAGAATAAAGTTGGTGAATATAGGTATAAACAGAATATATCAATATCAGAATTGTCCAAGAGATGTGGACTTTCTTCTACTGCAATATCTACTCTTGAAAATGGATATACTTCTGATATTTTATTATCTCATGCAGTCGCTTTATCTCTTGCATTACATGTAGACTTATATGAATTATTTTGTATAAAGAGATAAAGGAGATGTATGCCTATGGGAATGTATTTTAATTTGATTTGTGAAGAAATGGAAATTACTGGTGGAAAGGTTATTCATATTGATAAGAACATAGGGAATATGGATGAAGTACACAAAGTTGTATGTGAGAATATTGAAGAATATCCCAATGCCAAATGGGAACTTTATCCAATGATTATTAACAAATGACAAAATACATATAACAATTAAATATAAGAACTATGAAAGAGCGGTTTCTTCGGAAACTGCTCTTTTGTTATGTAAAGGAGTGAAAGGAAATAGCAAAAGCTAAATCGAAATATCATGTAGATATTTCAGAACAAGGTAAGAAAAATCGAACATATAAAGGTGTAACTTATGACAGTCTTACCGAGCTTAGATTTTTACAAGAATATATAGAACCTAAGATGAAAAGTGGAGAAATATTATCATATGAACGCCAAGTAGAATATGTTCTTCAAGATAAATTTAAATATAAAGGTAAAACAATTCTACCTATTAAATATAGAAGTGATTTTAATGTCGTCTGGTCTGATGGCACTTTACAGGTTTTTGACGTGAAGGGTAATCCAGATAGTATGTCACTTTTAAAAAGAAAAATGATGTGGGCTAAGTACCCAGAAACCAATCTTACGTTTATTTGCAGAAATCTCAAATATGGTGGTTGGGTAGAATATGACGCTTTAAAGAAACTTCGCAGAGAAGCGAAGAAAAATAAGGAATAAAGGAGATAAAAGGAATATGAAACTTTTAGAGTTTGTAGAAAAGTATAATAACATGGCAAATAACACATTAAAGGAACAGTTATTAAGTAAAATCAAAATCACTCCATATGTTTCAATCATTAAGAAAGATGCTTACGCACAGTTGATTGTAGATAAGACAACATTTGAACAGGAATCTTATGATGATAACGGAGTAACAAAATATCGTAAAACAGATAAGATTAGAGTAAATTCTGTTGCTCAGTATGTACAGTTTTGTCGTGCTGTGATTGAATTATATACCGACCTTGAAATTGACGAGGATGATAAAGGATTCATCAAGGGATATGATGCACTTAAATCATCTGGCTTACTTGATATTTTAATGGTTGGTTCTGATAAAGCTGAACCACTTATTCCTATAAGTGAATTAAGTGAATTTAAGACTATTTTAACAATGAAACAGTCAGATACTCAGTTTAATGAGACAACTATTCAAGCGTTTATTAGCAAACAGATTGGAAGGATTTCTGATTTGGCAAATGTTACTCTCACACCGCTTATGAACGTTGTAAGTAGGAAACACGATGAGATTCCAAAAGAAGATTTGGATAAGGTTGTTGAGTTTGCTAAGAAGGGTGGATTTAAAGAGGTGTAGGGTATGGAAATTATTAACTTACCAAGAGGTTGTGGGAAAACAACTAATATTATAATTGAAGCCGTAAAGACTGGTTATCCAATTATCACATTGAGAAATACTATGAAGAGAGATATTGAAAGACGTGCAGAAAAAATCACAAATAAAAAAATTACTGTTTATACAGTTGCAGAATTTTTAAATGACAATTTTTGGTGCGACAAAATTGATAAGAAACCAGAACATATTTTAATTGATGAGCTTCCATATATATTAGAAGAATTATTGGGTTCAAAATGTGAAACTGCAACTATGACAAGCAAATCTCTTGAAGAATATTATGGTCATAGAGATTTGGATAGATAGGAAATTCAAATTTCATGTTATAAAATCGAAAAAGCCGTGACTGGCTGCCACGGACTTTTCCACCTTCCTTTCAATCCTGCACTTCTATTGTTTCTTATAGAAGAGACTTTTAAACTTGATGCCGTCATGGATGTTAATTTGGAGATCAAGTTGCTTAATGTTGTCGCACTTGGCAAGTACGATCAATAAACACAAGATTCCGCATAACAGAATCAGGACACCAATAATGAACTCGTAAATATTCATTATTTGCTCCTCCTTCGTACAGGGCGCATAGTGCCATTACAACCAGTAATGGGAACACTAAATATGATTACTATAATCAATTGCAATGCGTATACCTACAATTGGAATCATATCCTTTTATATTATAACACGAGTGCAGGATATTTTAAATAGTTACAAACAGGCTCTATACGTGTCAAAGCGTATAGGGCTTTTCTTATGTGGAGTGGTTATACTGCTCTCATATTTTAGTGTAAAAATAACGAAATTATAGTAAAAATTTTGGAGGTGATAATAGATGGGTTCATTTAGACTAGATCAGAATTTTATAAATAAGATAGAAAAACAATGTCAAGAAAAAGCAAAAAATTTAGCACATGAGGCTTCTGAAAAATTAACAAATCATTATATTACATTGCTTGATTGGTATTATGCCGATTATCAACCAAAACTGAATAAATACGATGAACCATATTATATTCGTACCTTCAATTTATATAAATCAGCTCACAAATATTATAAAAATGGAACTGATAGATTTTATGGTGGTGTTCGTATTGATGGTTCTACTATGAAAGATTATCCAGGAATTAGAAATGATTCAATATCTGGACAGGATTTATTGAGTACATATATCTATAATCCATCTGGTACATGGCATGGTGGTGATTGGCATGGTGGTTATGGAATTGAGGCGAGTTTTAACATTTATAACGAAATGGAAAAATATAAAAAAGAATTAATAAAAGACATGCAGAATAGGTGCAAAATCTAATAAGGAGGAATTAAAATGGCAAAAGATGGTGTAGTAAGTATTGCTATTGATTATAAGGATGAACTTAATCAGATGATTCGTGATTACGAATCTGCTTTAACCGAGATGGCTTCAAGTGATAAGTTATCGAAAGGAATGAAGGCGCAATTTGATAATACGATTGCTGAATTAAAACGTTTTAAAGCAGATATGGAAAAAGCTTTTTCTGATTTAAGTATCGGAAAAGTGGATAAAAACAGTTTTAAGGCTTTTAAACAAACTGTTAATAAGAATTTTGAATCTGTTCGTGCAGAAATTGACAACCTTAATTTAGCTGTTTCAACTATAAATTCACAGATAAAAATACTTGGAAATGGTATTGATATAAGTAAAATAAGTAGTCAATTTAAAGATTTTGAAGATTATGTACAGAATACAAATAATGCTATTGATACAATGATTAAGAAACTTAATGGTCAAGGCATTTCATTAATGTCATTTGATGATAGTGCAGTAAATCAAGCAAAATCTCAGATAAAAGAAATTAATAAATTACTTAAAAGTACAGATGAGTTCAGCGATGCAAAAGGTTCAAAATATGAATTATTTGATACAGACCAAGCCCAAGCAGAATTAGATGTTCTTGCCAGGGATTTGAAAAATACTCTTGAATTAATAGAAAAATCTGAATCAGAACTTTCAAATTTTGATAAAAATAGTATTGGTTTTGAAAAAACTATTAATCAAATAAATATATTAAAATTAAAAGCTGCCGATTTACATGATTCTATTCAACAGTTAATGGATATTCCTGATAAAACAGGGGAATATACATTTGGTGATTCAATACTTATTTCTGATGACAATGTTGATAAAAAAGTATCTGAATATGAGAAAATTGTAAAGGGTACTTTAGATGAAATTCGTGAATCTGCCATCAAAACTCGTGAAGAGTTAGAGAAAATTGTAACACCTATCTCTTCCAAAACAGCTTCTGCAAAAATATCAGATAAACTCAACCCAAATTCAGCAGAATTAGTAACTGGTATAACAATTGAAACTACTTCATCTGAATTATGGAAAAAGTTATCTCCTATTATTGAAGATTTACAAAATATCCTTAATAAAAATCCCGTTGTTGCTCCTGTAAAACTTGTAGTAGCACCAAATGCAGTATCTTCTGAAAAAAATGATGAAGTTGGTACTATTAGCAAATCTTATTCGAAGAAGTATCAAAGAGAATTAGCAAAAACTGGTGAAGATGCAGTTATTGATTTAGAAGGTGTTTATAAGAAAACATTTACTTCTATAATGGATGAAGCAGTTTCTTATTCCAAGGAAACAATTTCTAAAATCCAAAATATATTTGAATCTTCTCCTATTAAATTATATTTTGACTTTAATGAAGAAGAATTTAAGAAACTATCGAATGTACTTCTCTCTTCCGATTCTGGTAAAAAGATTGACATTACAGGTCAGATTGCAGAATCAAAAAAGGAGGTTAATGAACTTGCTGAGAAACTTGCCGAAGTTAATGAATTATTAAATTCAGCAGATTCAAAGGATTTTAGTTTTAAAGGATTTGATAAATTCGCAGAAGAAATTTCAAAAAGCCTTGGTCAATTAGCCGAATTACAGTCAATGTTAAAGACATTACAGAATATAGAATTTACTCTCGCTATAGCATCAGGTGTAAGTAGTGTCACTGATATTGAAACACAGTGGCAGAATGTATCTAAGCTAATTGAAAATTCTATTAAGTTAGATGGTACTTTTAGAAAAAATGCAAATGTAAATAAACTTGCTACTGAATATAATAAGTATCTTAATATGGGCGGTACTAATGAGTTATCATCTATTGGAAAGATTGGAAAACTTGAAGATAGCAAGAATATCATAGATGCCATACTTTTAAAAGTTAAAGAGTTAAATTCTCAGAAAGTAGACACATCTTCTGTAGATAAAGCAGATGATGAATTAAAATCGGTGTCTTCTACTCTTGATGATGTTATCTCTCGTCTTGATCATATGATAAATTTGACAAGAGATATTGGTAACACATTCTGGAAAATGTTCAAAGACGCTTCTGTTAGTGATGTAGATAAACAGTGGTCTTCCATCGAATCTAAATTCAAATCTATTGCTGATGAATCCGGTAAAATAAATCTCTCTAAACAGAAAAAAGATATTCAGGAATTAGTTGAAATGTACCAAAAGTATGTAAATGCTGGCGGTATGAATACTTCTTTTGATTTAACAGATAATGCAGAAACCATTAAGAAAATGAATAAAGTCTATGAACAGATAAATTCAAAAAAAGATGGAACTTCTGTCACAAATGAGACAAAGAGTTTTACTAAAGTCGAAGATTCTGTTAATAGTCTCACTTCTGCTATCAATACAAAAACTGAAGCAATTAAGACAGAAGCTAATACAATGGAATTAGCTGCAAGAGCTGAAATTAAATCTATTCAGAAGATTATTGAAGCATTAAACCAATTAATTGAGAAGATAGAAAATATCCCTGAATTAAAAATACCAAAAGAAGATACTACTATTCCATCTAAAGAATCGAATATTTCATCTGGAATGAAAGACGCATTTTCTAATGCTGATACTACTGTTTCTGTTGAGAAAACAATACAAGCAATCAAGGAAGAAAATAGTGCTTTAGAAGATACTGTCGAGATAAAAGAAAAAATCGCAGAAGTTGATAAAAGTCCAAAATATTATTTTGATGAAAAAGGAAGCCAAGACTATTGGAACGGCAGATTCAAAGAATCATTAAAAGACATAACCGCAACTAATGAAGAATTAGTTAGGATGAAAAAATATTATGAGGATTTAGAAAAAGAATTTGATTTTTCTGGTGCTCAAAAGAATGCAACCAAAAAATTATCTACTTATAATGACTCTTCTAAATATACTCCTGAATTTATTGAACGAGTTAATTCAAAAATTGGAGAAATTGGACAACTTGATATTACGAAACCAGAAGATGTTACTAGATTAAAGGCAATTGATGGTGAAATTCAAAAAATTGTTGATGATTCAAAACTGTTAGAGAATAAGCTTGTTAAACAGGACTCTAAGATTGCTGATATTATATCACAGATGAAGATTTTTAGGTCACAAAACACCAATATGTCTTCATCACAGAAGCAGAATTTAGATAGTGTTATTAAATATGCAGAAGAACTTAAAAATGCTGGTAAAGTAACTGCACAAGAAATTGAAAAGATTAAAATATCTTTTTCTGGATTAAAGGCAGAAGTTGCTTCAACTGGCAATATGGGCAAAAACTTCTTTAGTCAAATTGGTAGTCGTCTTACTGATATGAACAGCAAGTTTGTTGCTCAGTTTTTGAGTTGGCAAGATTGGATAAGATATATTCAGCAAGGCATAAATACTGTTCGTGAACTTGATACAGCCCTTACAGAAATGCGAAAAGTATCTGATGAATCTTTGCAAAGTTTAAAAAATTATCAGAATACAACATTTGATGTAGCAGATGCAGTAGGCACAACAGCCAAACAAATACAGACAAGCACTGCCGACTATATGCGATTGGGTGAGTCGCTTGATGAAGCTGCCGAAAGTGCGAAAACAGCAAATGTACTCCTGAATGTATCTGAATTTGATAATATTGAAGATGCAACTAAGTCACTTGTTGCTATGGGACAAGCGTATAAAGACTTAGATAAAATGACTATCGTTGATAAACTTAATGAAGTGGGTAAAATTGTTGCCCAAACATACAGTAATGTATGGTGCTATAAAAATATAGCATGGTAGATAACTATATCGGTCAAATGATGGGGACATCACAGACCGAGGAAAGACTTGATATTTACTATCACCAATGGAGGTGATAGATATTTCGAAAATTATAGATTTAACCAACCAAAAATTCGGTAAATTAACCGTCATTAAAAAAACAGAAAATCCTAATTCAAAGAAAAAACGTACATATTGGTTGTGTATATGTGATTGCGGAGAAACTTCTATCGTAGATACTTCTTCTTTAAAATCAGGAAAAATTAATCAATGTTGGAAATGTGCTCACAATGCTACTGGAAAGGCAAGACGAGTAGATTTAACAGGTAAAAAATATGGTCATCTTACAGTTACAAAAATGATTTATAATTATAATGGAACGAAAAGAACTAAGTGTCTTTGTGATTGTGATTGCGGAACAAAAAATCATCTAACATCACCAGACAGTTTAAGTCGTGCAACTTCTAATACTTCTTGCGGTTGCCAAAAACGTAATTATATTATTAAATCATGTGGTAGAGATATAAATGGTCAAAAATTTGGGCGATTAACTGTGCTTGAAACAATTTGGAATGAAGAATTTCCAAAAGTGAAATGCCGATGTGATTGTGGAAATATCGTTATACTGAACAAAAATTATGTACAAAGTGGGCATACTCTGTCCTGTGGGTGTTTACAAAAAGAAACGGCATCTTTGACAAATACAAAGGATTGGACAGGTATCGTTTCTGATTATGGAGTAGAATTCATATCACAATCAAGGAAGAACAAATTAGGGCAATGGTTATGGAACTGTAAATGTCCTCTTTGTAATAAAATATTTGAAATATTACCTGCGAATATTATGGATGGTTCTACTACATCATGTGGATGTAAAATTCAATCTAAGGGTGAAAGATATATTCAATATATACTTGAAAATAACAATATTAAATATATACCACAATATAGTTTTGATGACTGTAAATATAAATATAAATTAAAATTTGACTTCGCTTTATTGGATGACAAAGGCGAAGTTTTTTATTTAATTGAATATGACGGAAAACAACATTTTGAACCTATAGAATTTTATGGTGGAGAAAAACATTTTGAAGAAACAAAAATTAGAGACTCTATAAAAAATCAATATTGTTTTGAAAATAAAATAAAATTGTTAAGACTGAAATATGATTTGAGTAACGAAGAAATAAAAGAAAAGATAGTAAATATCATTTATCCGTAACGACTACAGTGAGGTGTATGGCAACATATACCTCGAAGTTATCCTTCCTATATTTAATGTAGGATGTAATATATAGTCTGTTCTCACACAATAATCCAATTTAAAGAAATGTGAGAATACGCCAGAAATGACGTATCGCCATATATAATATGGTCAGTAACCAGTAATGGTGAAAGTAACAGTTTTTAAGAATAATTATGCAATATCAACAGATGAATTAGCCACTGCCCTTCAAAAATCATCAGCTACTCTCTCACTTATGGGGAATACGATTGATGAAGCTGCAAGTTTAGTCACAACAGCGAATGCAACGATTCAGGACGCAGATAGTGTTTCAGCGGGTTTACGCACAATTTCTCTTAGATTGGTTGGTACAGAAGAAGCCGAAGAAGAGCTTTCTGCAATGAATGAGGAAGTAGACGCTTTCGTAAAGGCAACAAATTCAAAGAAACAACAGATAATTAAAGATTATACTGCTGTTGCTTCTAATAATTATCAAGGTTTTGATATTCTTGATAATAATGGAAATTACAAAAATACCTATCAAATCCTCCTCGGTATAGCCAAGGTCTATAAAGAGATTCAGGAACAAGATAAAAAATTGGGAACAAATCATGCCACAGCTTTAATCGAAGAACTGGCAGGGAAAAATCGCTCGAATATTGCTTCGGCGATACTGCAAGATCCGACACAGCTTGAAGCTGTTAAGAAATCTTCAGAAGAAGCATTGGGATCAGCAGAAAACGAATTAAATTCTTATCTTGATAGTATTGATGGTAAAATGGCACAATTAGAAAATCGTGCCCAGGAGTTTTGGTTTAAGGTGATCGACTCCGAAACTATCAAGAATGGTATTGATTTATTATCAACACTTCTTAAAGGTGCTACTGATTTTGTAGATACAGTTGGATTGTTACCAACTATTCTCACAGGAGTTGGAGCAGCATTATCTTTTAAAAATGTCGGCATTGATACGTTAGTGGCGTATTAATCAAATCATTGTTATTGTTTTGAACGTACCGACATCATAGGGTTTCTAACGGATACGTTAGTTTGGACTATGATAAGTATGCTATACATACGATAAACGAAGACGCAATATGCGAGGAAGGCTGTAAAGCTCATGGTACTACCCTATTATAAGGAAACTAAATAGGTACAGTAAAAATTCATGAATTCAGTTGGTTCGCAGGGATAGACCTTTAAAATGGTAAGCCCTCAGAGAGTGACAACCGTTGGTAGTAGTTATATGAAACGATGCTACTATAATATGCATTCCGTACTCATGGCACGACATGTTAAATGATGTGAACTTATCTCATATCTCGTGTAAATCAGTTTGACCTCTCAGTTCCTAGAGGTAGATAAGATGGAACAAAACCAAGAAATCTCGATTTCAATTAAAAAATAAAAATGACACTACTCTATTTTGAGCAATGCCATTTTGTAGGGAATATATCTTGCTTGATATAAACATATCATAGCACATATTCTGTTATTTGCAAATACTTTTTCTGTTTCAAACAGAGAATAATAAAATAGAGAGCAGAACACTCTACTCTCTCATCTATATAAAATGATATAATATTCCCACCAGATTTTCTAACTACGCACAAAGCTTAATGACAATAATTAACGCCATTATTGCAATGATAAAACTTGTATTTACGTTTATCTTACACTTCATGGTAATTGTCCTCCTTTCATGTTACAAAAGTCTACAAAAATACGCATGAAAGAAATACTCAAGCTAGTGCCCGATACAGCGACCATGTAGTTATATTCATCTGGCTCTCCAACACTTATCTTTTGGATAAGCATTCCTAACCCAATAATATTGTATCACTTTAGTATAGTTTTACAATCCAGAACGTAAGTTTTGGAGAACAATAAAATAGAGGACTGTCGTGATGACCAGCCCTCAATTAAGGAATAAAAGGAAATAAATTATAGCTTATACAGAAATAGAATTATTTACGAAAGATTTTTCTAGCTTTGGTGAACATTTGTGACAAAGACTTGGTTTGGGAATCCGTATAGTCTTTACACTTATTAACAGTATAACACTTTCCAATTGTATCAACTATGACACAAAGGAAATGGCAACCGTATACTAAAAGTCCACCACTTACAAGTATTTTAAATACTTCCAATTCTACCCTCCCTTCTTTGTAGTATTTCTTAAAGTTGGGAAATGTATTGCTCAGAACGAGCTGAATTTATTTCCGATGTGAATTGTGCCAAACTACAAATATGACACTTCGTATGGTAAATACCGAGCATTCTGTCGTGCTATTGACCTGAGATACGATGGCTCAAATACAGTTTGCTTGGTATTATATTACCATATTTTATTAATTTCATAAATCCAGAACATTAGTTTTTGTCGATTTATGTAATACGAAAATTAATCAAAATTTCTCAAAAATATTTACAAAAAATTTCATCTGTGTTATCTTCAAAATAGTAAAAATTTTCATTTTTTGAAGGAGGTAACACATATGGAAGATATAAAAACAAGTCCTAAAAGTTTGCGTTCATTGGTAGGCGAAATTAATAAAGGAAAGTATAATTTTGAGCTACCAATTCAACGTAGGGCTGGTATTTGGAAATCAAAAGAAAAATCACTATTTATAGATACTCTTTTAAGAAACTATCCTTTGTATCCTGCACTTGTAAATAAACATAGTGATACAAAAGAAATTGATGTCGTTGATTTTAAGCAACGTTTTACTACAATCGCAGCCTTTGCTAATGACGAATTTAAATTATCAAAGAATTTAAAACCATTAACAATTGATGGAACTGAATACGAAATCGCAGGAAAGAAATTTTCTAAGCTTGACGAAGCTGTTCAGTCAAGATTTAATGACAGAGATATTTCTATTATAACAATGACAGATGCAACCGAAGAAGAAATTGTTGATATTTTTGAAAGAATAAATATGGGACACCAACTTTCAAACGGACAAAAAAGAAGCACTATTGAAAGCAATGAAGTTAGAGAAATTATTTACTCTATTGCTGATCATCCATTCTTTGAAAAAGTTTTATCTCCTGCTCAGTTTAAAAAGAACCTTGACAGAGATATTGTTATTCAATGTTTAATGCTTGCAGAAAAGACAGATAAAAACAATTTTACTTCATTTAGAGATGCAGATATGAATAAATTTATTATGTATTATAATGATAAGATTGCAGATCCAAATGAAAAACAATTTGCAGAAAAGAAAATTGAAAATCTGCGCAAAGCATTAGATAAGTTGAATGAAGAACTTTCAGAAGATATAAAAATAAAAGCAAGTACAATTCCAATGTGCATTTATGGAATGTATCGTATGGTTAGAGATTCTAAATCTACTTCTAAATATATGGAATGGTTGAACGAATTTTTAGCGTCATATGATACGAACTTGGATTATTTGCAATACTGCTCTAATGGTACATCTAATAGCGATATGGTAAATGGACGATTACAGTTCTTTAAAGATGCTATAAAGGAAATTGGATAAAAGATAAAGAGTAGTCGGTTGGCTACTCTTCTTTCATGTTGATATATGGTAAATTATGTCATATAATTATGTGTAACAAATTCTAAATGGAGGCATATTATATGACAGAAGATAATAATAAATACCTTGAGTCTATTTTGCATTATATAAAAGGTGAAGTAAAACGAAGTCTTAACGATGATGATGCTATTCTATATTTGGATTGGATAAAATCATTAATTTCGGATACAATAAAACACGACAAAGAATTATCAATAAATTCAATGATAAGATTGGAAAAGAAAAAAGAAAAACCAGACTTTGATAAAATCAAGCAATTAAAGAAGAAAAAGAAAAAATATGAACATACTAATTATAATCACAATTTAAAAATAGGTGATATTGTTCATATAAATTATGGATACGGATATTGTGGAGAATTATCTATGGGACATTATGGAATAGTTATGTCGGATATAGTAAATAATATGTATTTTATTGTTGCTTTGTCTAGCGATCCATTAAATGATTTTCCATTCTATTTTGAAGGACTTAATCTCCCAAACGCTGAAGGAAATAATAATAAAAAATCATATGTCCGTTTCGAGCAGGCTAGGTTTATGCATTATAGGAGAATAACAAACATATCTATAAACGGTATAACGATGCGTAGATGCCTAAAACCAGAACAAATAGTTGAATTAAAAAAGAACTATCTGGAATTTATGAAATTAAGTATTGACACAGTAGATAAATAGTTGTATTATAATCTCACAAAGATCTTTTACGAAGGTTTAAGATCTGATATATTAAAAGAAAAGCACAAATCACTTAAAGACTAGCAATTAAGCTGGTCTTTTTTGTTTTGTAAATATCGTAGAAAGGAGGTTATACCGTTAATGAATTTTATATTTTCAACAATAAATAAAAAGAAAAAGATAAAACAGTTTTGTTTTGGAACACTTGATAATTATGTAGATCTGATTTGCGGAATCATATACAAGTGTGCTATTGAGACTAATAAAAAATATGATGTATCAATGAATGAGACCGTTGATTATATTCTATCAAAAATCAACAGTATTGATATTGAAGATTAAAAACAACCTTACTCTTCTATCCTATTTAATAGTCGGAACGTAAATTCTTATTTATCTTTATCCAATTCTTCTTCCATCTTATTAAAATCTAGTCCATATCTTTTTTCAAGTTCATTGAGAATATTATATATTCCTTTACCAATAAATAAATGATTAGATCCGAATATATATTTCATAGTATGAATTTTAAATAGTGAAAAAGGTGGTAATTATGAACAATAAATTAAGTATTGGTACTCATGAAAAAATAGAACAATTATATACTGAATTATTATTGTTATTCAAAGAAAACGACTTTGATTATTCCCAAGCCGTAGTCTTTTTAAATAATTCACTTAATCGCTTAAAACGTACAGGTTATTTAAGATTTCCTGATGACAAATCAGAAACTTAAACACCAATAAAACATAAAAGTAGATTAATTTTTTTTGATAAATTGTTCTCCGTAACATGTAATACCATAAATATCACTTTGAGCAGATTTAATAGTATTCCCTTGAGTATATAAGTTTGCATCTATAAGATGTAATTTATCGCATTTTACAAGATTGAAAGCAACTTCTTCAATGGAATATTTATTATCTTTGCTCAAAGCTGTTAATATTGATGAAATTCCAGGTGCTCGCAATTCAATATCATTATTGCTAGATGTCCTAACTTTTACGCTTGTGTTTTCATCAATGAAAGTAAGAATATCTTTCATACATTGTTCATTAGTCGTCATAGTAAAATTCCTCCCTTGTACATTATATTAATAGGAATATTTTACCATATAAAGGATGATGAGGATAGTCTGAACGTTAGTTCACATATAAAAAGAACACTTGTAATTCATATATTACAGGTGTTCTTTGTGTGTACGATAGTATACATATATTTTAAGAAAGGATGTGATTAAATTGTGTTAATTTAAATTTGCGCCAAACTTTACGTCATAAATCTGGATACGAACAATAGTATCATTTTCCGTTAAATAGTTTATCCAAATCCACGAGTCGTCTTTTTGTTCGTTCATTGGATCTTCTTCTTGGCTTTCATTAAATAATACACAATAGTTATTGTCGTTCATTTTATATTCGTTATTGAATGTATCTATTACTTTTTCAATTGAATCTCCAACAGCGATTTGACCGTATGTTATAATTTTACTATCAGTTATTGATATACATCTAATTTTTTCATATTGGTCAGTTACAATTATATTATTTGTTGTATTTTGAATTGCTTTTAAACCATCGTTGAATATTTCAAATTCATCTTCATTTATTTGAGATTCTGTATCATAATAAGACAATGTTTTATCCTTAATCGAAATTTCATATGGATTATTTATAATTGCATTTTGTTCTTTTCCTGAAGAACATCCAGTCAAAAAAAGGAGTAAAATAATAAGAGTTGCGAAATATTTTTTCATTTTATTTCCTCGTCAATATTTAGAATTTGTTGTACGAAAAGTATACCACAATACTTTTCTCTTAGCAATACAAAGCACAATCATTCCTCAAACAAATGATTGATATGGTATCCTCAAACAATACCTTGTTTAAAATATAGTATGATATTCAAAGAACAATTAACAAATATATCAACAGTTTTAAATAATACAGGAAATACAACTAAATTATTAGCATCTTTTTCTGCACTAGATGCCTCTCAGCAGAAAGTTTTATTGTCATCTAAATTGTTGACAGAAGAACAAAAAGAACAGTGTATTGTAATGTCTATGTTATCTTCGGCTAATACAAAATATACAGCAGAACAACTTTCAAAAACTGCTGGTATATCTGCTGAAACTTTAGCTAATTGGGGATTAACATCTTCGACTGATACGTTAACAGTTTCAGAATTGGCAGAAAAAGCAGCAACAGATGCTCAAGCTAAAAGTGCTCTTGAAAAAATAGTTACACAAAATGCTCAAGCTGTTGCAAATGGTGAATTAACAGCAAGTAATGTTGCATTGACAGCAAGTGAAACGGGTACTACATTAGCCACTGGTGCTTTTACAACTGCTATAAAAGCAAATATATCGGCTATGAAGACATGGTTGTTCACTACTCCTGCTGGCTGGATAACAATGTTAGTCGGTGGAATTTTCCTCGCTGTAAAAGCATATGACGCATTAACGGTTTCTGTTGAAGAACAAAAAGAAAAAATGGAAGATTCTTTATCTGCTTATAATGATGCCAAGTCTGAATTAGAAAATATAACTACAGAGTTAGATAACCAAAAACAGGCTATGGATGAGTTGTTAGGCAAAGAAAAACTTACCTATGCAGAAAAAGGACAACTTGAAGAATTACAACAGATAACAGAAGAATTACGTATTCAAAAAGATTTAGCTGAAAAAGAAGAAAGTAGAACGCAGAAAGAAGTTGCTTCTGATGCTGCTACTCTTTTCAAAAAGCAATTTGGCAAGTACGATATTTCAGATGAAGCAATTGATGAGTATCAGACCAATGCAAATGCAACTGGAAATAATGCCATTTTGGTATCTAATGAGAACGATTTATCTGCAATGATTGCAGGATATAAACAGTTCAATGATTTGTTAGATGAAGCGTATGGTGAAAAGAATCAAGAAGATATTGACCACTTTACATCTCTAACAGAAGACCTTAAAGATAGTATTTTCTCAACTGCTCAAGATTTACAGACACAACAAGATAATATGTCTGATTATTATAATACTATTAAGAATGTTCCATATGATGAATTAACAAGCGACCAAAAAGAAGTTGTGGATGCATATACTGCAATCTCGAATGCCATCGCTCTAATTTACAAAGAATTAGATCCTAATTCATGGAACGAAATGCAAATAGATAAACTATTTACAACTGATGGTATTGAAAAAACAAAAGATGAATTGGTTGAGATGGCTAAAAAAGGTACTCTTGATGAAAGTACGATTCAGTCATACTCTAAATTAAATTCTACTTTAGAAGACAGTAACATGATTCTTAATGACGGTCAAAGTGCGGCTAGTGCATTATGTGATGAAATGTATGCATTGGCTGATGCCGAAGATGATGCTCAAAGTTCAAAGTTGAATGAAGCATCGACTTCCTTTGAAATTCCAGACGTAGAAACACTCAAACAACAAATCTCCGACCTCAACTCAGCAATCGACTCTATCCAGTCAGCATACGACACCCTAAATTCTGCTGTAGAGGAATACAACTCTAATGGCGGTCAGTTATCTATAGATACAATTCAGTCACTACTCTCTCTTAGTGATGAATATCTTGCTTGTTTACAAGTAGAAAACGGACAACTTTCTCTTAATGCGGATGCAATGGCTCAGTTAGCACAATCGAAACTTGATGATGCACAAGCTACTGCTGTTACACAGGCAATGACCGAACTTGATACTATTGCAAAGGGCGAAAACTCTTCTGCTAATTCTGCTTATATTAGTGGTAATGCTGCCCTTATGAGTAGTTTAGCTCAGTTGAGTGGTTCATATGAAGGTGTTGCAAAAGCTGCTATGACTGCCGCTCAAGCACAGAGAATGTCTGCTTTAATATCAGATGCAGCAGGAAAAGATAAAACTGCTACAGAAAATGTTATGAAAGGATTGGATACAAAGCTTAAGTTAATCCAAACTACAAAAGCTTCTATTAATGCAGGCAATTTTGGAAAAGTAGCCGGAAAATCATCTTCTAGTTCTAAAGGTTCTGGTTCTGGTAAATCAGCATCAGACACTGCCAAAGAAGAAATCGAAGCATACATGGAATATCTCGAAAAAGCTCTTGAAGGTGGCAGAATTACATACAGTGATTATGTTCGTGATGTCACTCTCAAATTAGACGATATGTATCATAATGGTCGTATCACAGCCAAAGAGTATTTCGATTATGTTGAGAAACGTTTAAATCAGCAATTAGAAGTATATAAATCTGTTCTGTCTGCTGTAACCGATTTGTTAGAGGATGAGGCGCAGAAATGGCAAGACAAGATTGACGCTTTAAATGATGAAAATGATCTTCTTGAAAAACAGAAAGATGATTATGATTCTATCTTATCGGCAGTAGACCAAGTATATCAAGACGAAATAGACAGACTTAATGAACAGAAGGATTTATTACAAGATAAGATTGATGCTATCAATGATGAGAACGATGCTTTAGAGTTACAACGTAAGAAGCAAGAAGCGTTAATTGCATTAGACAAAGCTCGTCAGCAAAGAAATGTAAAAATTTACACTGAAGACCGTGGATATTTTTATAGTATTGACCAAGATGCTTATAAGGATGCACAACAGAATCTTCAAGACATTAAAAATGAAGAAGTCATTAAAAAGCTTGAAGACGAACAAGATGCTTTGGATGACAGCATTGAACTTCTTGAAAAATATCGTGACTTATGGAATGATATTGCAGATGCCTATAAAAAGAAAACCAACGAAGCTCTAGCGGTTGCTTTATGGGGAGAAAATTATGAAAAGTTGATTCTTCAGAACCGTACTCAGGATATTGAAGCTTTTAAAGACAAATATCTTGAAATTCAGTCTAAGATTGATGATAATAAATCTCTCATCGACTCTTACCAGGAAAAAGTAGACTACTACAATAAACTGAAAGAACAGTGGAGTGACATCTCATCTGCTTATGAGAAAGAACAACAAAGAATGTATGCTGCTCAAATTCTTGGTGCTAATTGGGAAAAAGATGTCCTTGACGGACGTTTGGATGTATTAAGTCAGTTCCGTGACCAATATCTTGAGATTCAGCGTCAGATGACACAAGCTGCCTTAGATGGTGCAAGGGCAAGAAATGATGCTGCCGCATCTGGTGGTACTGGTGGTTCTGGTGGTAGTTCAGGAGGCGGTGGAGGTTCTACTCCTATTCAAAATCAACAGGCATATCATGTATTACACCTTGTAGGTGGTTATTCTACAAGCGGAGAAGCATCAAGTAAAATAAGTAGTTTTAATGGTAAAGGTGTCTATAAGTATAAAGACGGAAAATGGTATGTTTACAAAGAAGAAGATTATTCAAATCTAAGTTTTGGTAGCAAATCAGAGGCAGACGACTATATCAAGAAACATTTAAGTCCTGCCGGAAAATTTTTAGTAAAATACTATCATAATGGTCTTGAAAATGGTCTTGTTGATTTTAGCAAGAAAGATTCCAACTTTGATCTTGTTCAGAAATATGGACTTAAGAAATATGAAGTACCGGCAATTTTAAAACAGGGCGAAGCTGTTATGAATCAAGAACAAATCAAGAATCTTGGTGAAGCATTAAGAGCTATTCCAACTGCCGCTACTTTGTATACAACACCTGATTATACGAAGATGCTGTCTAGTCTAAAGACTAACAATACTCCTGTCATGGTTACGCAGAGTGTAAATATAACATTACCTAATGTTACTAATAACTCTGGTTATGAAAATCTGACAAGAGAATTAAATAGACTTAAACTTGACGCTTACCAGTTTGCGAATAGACGTTAATTTTCTAACTGCACTCTGAAATATGAGTGCAGTAAATTGTCTGAATATATGGTATTCTGTCAATTATTGGTATATAATGGTAATATTAAATAATGATGGAGGTACTATATAATGGGGAATGACTTAATAGTGAATGATAATATTAAAGTAATTAGTTATGGTAAATGGAATATTGATAATAATATTGATATTGATTGCTATGTAACAGAGGATGGTCAACGCCTTTTGTCATTAAGGGGAACAGCACGAGCAATGGGGTTATCTGGAAGTGGATCAGTTGCTTTATTAAGAAATTTAAATGCTAATTATTTACAACCATATCTTTCCGATGAGTTGAAAGAATGGGTAAGAAAAGGAAATAATAATGAACTATATAAAATAAAGGGGTATCGTGTTGCATTTGTTCCATTTGATGCGACTTTATTTGTTGATGTATGTAAGGCATATATATCTGCCAAAAATGACGGTGTTTTTGATGGGGATGGATGGGAAAAACAATCTGAGTTAGCGGATAAGCTATTAGCTGTTATGTCTGCATTTGCGAAAACTGGAATTGTTGCTTTGATTGATGAGGTAACTGGTTATCAGGAAATTCGTAAGAAAGATGAATTACAAAAATTACTAGCAGAATTTGTAAGAAAAGAATACTTACCTTGGACAAGACGTTTTCCAAATGAATTTTATGAAGAATTATATAGACTAAAAGGATGGGATTATAATGGTAATGCTAGAACTCCGTTGGTTGGCAAACTTACAAATTATCTTGTATATGATTTAATGCCCGATGGAGTTTTAGAAGAATTGCAAAGACGAAATCCAGTTGATGAAAAAATTCATCGTAGACGTTATAAACATCATCAATTTTTAACAGAGACAACAGGAATTGATTATTTGGACAAGCATTTAGTATCATTAATTAATATGATGAGAGCATTTGATACATGGGAAGAATTTGATAAAGCGTTCAGAAAATCATTTAGACTGGACGAAAATGAGGTGGTCACTAAATAAGCCGATTTGGGTGGCTAAAATAGCTGAAAGCGTTGAAAAATAAGGCTTTTTTAATGGTCCCTATATTATATTTACTTCAAGAGTAAGTAGACTAACAATCTACCTGCTCTTTTATTTTGGGAGAAAAATATGAACAATAATATTTTAGAATCGGTAAAAATACTAATCAATAGTAGAAAATGTCGTGAAGATAAAACATTCCCGGCTGTAATACATGGTAAAGATGGTTCAAATTATCAGATACCATATGAGGGAATTTTACATTCAATTCCAAATGCATTACCTTGTGATTTATCTATTGGTCAATTGGTATGGGTTAAAATACCATCTGGTCAATTAAGGAATATGCATATTTGTGGATTAAGAACTAAATAAGGAGGAATAAAATAAAATGGCTTTAAGCACTCCTACAATAAATAAAATAGATGTATTTGATGCAACGAAAGAGTTTGAATTTGAATTTTCTTATTCTGGTACACAAGCGGTAAAAAACAGACTTGTAATTAGAAAGAATGATGATTATTCAATTGTTTATGACAAAACCGAAGAACGATTAAAATTAACTCACACTCTTCCTGCTAATACATTGATAAACAATACAACTTATGTTGTTCAAGTTCAGGTGTTTGATGTAGATGGAAATGCAAGTACATTATCTGAAGCACAGAATTTTAGTTGTCACTCCACTCCTTCTTTAGTTTTTACTGATATAACTGATGGAGAAATGATAACAACTGCTAATTTAAAATCAGAAATTACATTTACGCAGAATGAAGGAGATTCTATTAAAGAACTTGAATTTCTATTATATGACAACAACAAAGCAAATATATACTATTCTAACATGTATTATGATGATTTTTCTAATCATGTTTATTATGGCTTAGAAAATTTAACAAACTATTATATTAGAGCAATTGGATCTACTGTTTATGGTTTTACAATAGATACTGGATATATTGGTATTGTTGTAAAATACAAAACAATTGTAACTAATATGAGTGCAAATATTGTACCAAAGAACGGTCAGTTCTTCATAGATGCAAATATTGTTGCAATTGATTATGATGTTAAGAACAATAACTATAAAATTGTCAACGGAGAAGCAATTATTGGTAGCGATAATGTTGTTACTTATAATATAAATCATGTCGATGATGACCATACTATCATTATCAGAGCAAAAGACATATATGATACATGTTTTTGTAATATATTGTATGATGAAGCAAAAGTAGATATATCATTATTGTCGATTTCAAATATACGTTATTGTAAACTAAAAGCAACAGAAGACAACAGTATATATGTAATATATAAAGAACTCACTGACAGTTCTGCAACTCATACAAAAGATTCTATAATCAATTTTGAGATTCATAGAATTAATGGTATTTTTTCATTAAAAGCATATTATGCGTAGAAAGGATGGTGACATTATATGTTCTTAGGATTAGATTTTTTTAGTGGAAAATATTCAATGTTGCCACAGCCTATTGCCACACAAGAAATGGACAAAATATCTCTTAATAGTGGAATATACGACCATTTATATGTATCAACAAATCCAGAAGATACAATATCAAACATTAACGATGAATGGAATGAATACACAAGAGTAAATGCTTCTTATGATGAAAATTTAGAAGGTGGTAATACAGCGTTTTCATTAAAAAATACCGATACTATTGTTATTAAAAGAAGAGAAAAAGGTAAAACCGATTGGATTACTATATTTACTATTCCAATAAAAAAACTATCGGATTTCAATTTTTTAAAAGAATATAATTATGCTAAGTCGGATATAGATTATGATTTTATGATTATATCAACGATTAATGGTGCTGAAAATTCTTATGAATTGCTCTCTTCTGCTTCTAAGTTTGCCGGAATCTGTATTGCAGATAAAGACCACTTCTATCAGACAGCTTACAATTTAGATTCTACAGATATTACGCAAAATACACCAAATAGTGTACTCACTTTATTAAACAGTAAATATCCAGCAGTTATAAATAATGCAGATACTAATTATAGTTCTGGTAATATCACTGCTCTTTTTTTGCAGTTTGATGAAAATTGTGAACCTTTTATTGGTAAGAAACAAATGGACTATCTGTTAGAGATAATGAACTGGCTTACTAATAGAAAACCTAAAATTTTAAAATTTGATAACGGAGTTGTAAAGATTATTAAGATAACAGGGACTCCTTCTATTGTTGATGGTGGGCATCCTGATATTAAGAGAATCAGTTTTGATTTTACAGAAGTAGGCGATTCTGATAGCGAAAAAGATTTATATTGGTCTGCATTATCCGATGTAGAACCGAATAGATGGTAGGTGTTACATATGAAATATAGAATAACAGAATTAGATAAAGAACTGATTCTTCAAAACACAAATGCTTTAACATATAGAATTCGTATATCTGTGACTAATAATAAGAGAAAAATTATAGACGTACTAACCGGTATTACAGATCTTGGCTCTAGTAATATAGATTCTGATTCCAATATAAGACGTACATTAAGTTGTACGATTAAATTAGATGACTTTATTAATGATATAGAAGCAAAGATTTCACATTGGCTTGGATTATACTATGAAGTCGAAGTTGGTATTTTTAATCAAAGAACAGACGAATATATATATTATCCTTATGGCAGATATTGTATTACGTCTTCAAGCACTATATATAATGAATCAACTAATTCTATTACATTGGAATTGTCCGATAGAATGGCTGAACTTGACGGAACAAGAAACGGACAAATTGGCGGTGCTCCTACAATTAAAATACCGAAAATTGTGGACGGAAAGAAACAGACTTTGCGTGGTTCTACTATAAACTTGTTAAAATCATCTACTAATGTAGATAAATACATAGTGGATGATATTGGTGAGTTTTATGGAATGCCACAAAATAATGATGATTATGCTGAGTATCGAAAACTACATGATGAGTGGAACGTCATACCGTATGACCTGGAATTCTCTAGCGGAAATTATATGAGCGATATGTTATTTGAGATTAGAGATTTATATCCTAATTGTCAAATGTATTTTGATGTTTATGATAATTTCTGTTTTGACATGATTCCTTCGTTGGATTCAGACAGAGCCGAGTTAGATAACGATTATATTCAACAAATCTTGGTTGGTGCATCGGCAGAGTCTGTATCTTATGATACTAAATCTATCAGAAATGTAACCGAAGTATTTGGGAAAGATTATGATATAGATTATTTTGCAGAGAAAGTAACTTATATAAGTAATATGTATACATTAACTTTGGATAATGTAGGAGCTTATTCAAAATATGATATGATAGCATTTAAACCTACTGCAAATTGTTCTGCTGGTGCAAAACTTAAAATAAATTCTCTTGATGCAATTCCTATTTATTACGAATATACCACTACTCCATTAAATGCAAAAGAACTGTTAAAAGACGAAACTGCTGTAGTTGAAATATATAAAATTGAAGATAAATATGTTGCGTATTATCTTGGTGTATATCAGCCACATGCGTTATGTGTATTAACTAATAATGAAAATGATTCATATTATACAAAGGCTTATTTTTCTAAGGTTTATAACGTAAAGCAGAAAAATATAGTCTTTAGAGTTGAACATTTTTCACCATTTTGTGTGCAAAGAATGGGAGAAGTTTTAGATTCTAAGTCGGGTGATGAGTATGATAATATTATTTCAGAATCAGTTGCTATGCAGAATGCAAAATATAGCAACAGATCTACAACTACGATGTATGATACAGTAACTATTACCACTCTTCTGCTACCTTGGTTAGATGTAAATGTAAAATTAGACTATAAAAAGCAACAAGAGAAAACAACATATTCCTATGTTGTAAAATCAAAATCTGATAATTTTGCAGACGGTACTAGCACTATTACAATGTATCGGTTCTTGCAATTATACGAATAGGAGAATTTAATATGGCAATAACTTATTCAAGAGAGTCTGGAAGTTTATTTCCAGACTCAATTTTGTCTATGAATGATAAAAAAGACATTGACGATTCTGTAAAGGATATTGTCATGCAAATCTATTCACTCATAGAAAATAATAAAATAAATAAAGCAAAAGCATTAAGAAATGACCATCCTGAATTGGATGATTATGAAGTAAATGCTGATGATTTTAATTTACTTGCTGAAGAAATACAAAATATCGGAATATACACAAAACGATTATCAGGGACAGTTGTATCAAAAGATGAACCAACATTAGATTATGATACTGGTTCATCTTGGATACGACCATTGGATTAAAAGGAGGAATTAAATTGGCTGAATTAGATACAACTAGAATACCAGTCAGTGATTTACAGGCAGATGATATGGACGTATTAAAGTCCTATAACGAGGATATAGCTTCTGGTAACTTCTCGTCTGCTGTTGAAAAATTGAATAATGCAAATATTGATAGAGGCGGTAGAGCCTCTATTTTTAATTCTTTAAAAAAGAAAACACAGGAACTTGCAGTATGGGTTCTCAATCTTACTGCTGATCAGGATACCTTTTACTCTCTCGAAAAACCAACAGATGAACAAATGGTTGGGAAAGTATTTTGGGTACAACCTTTTTCTAAATAGGAGGACATGAAATGAGTATTTTATCTACTATTTTTAAAGCTAAGAGATATATAAAAACAGATAACGGATATCAGTTGTTTAGCGAATGGCAAAAGGCATCAGAAGTAGAATTCAATAACGGAAGTGACGCAGAAACTACTCTTGGTGCAATTAATGGAATTACTTCTTCTTTAAATACAAACAATGATAACTATGCTTTATCGGCTGCTGGTGGATATAATTTACAGTCACAAGTTAGTAAATTAAACACAAATTTAAGTTCTATAGTAATCATTAAATCAGTAAAAATATATGCTGCCACATCAATTGCTGCCGGACAGGGTGCAGAAATATATTTTTCCGTACCGACTGTTAAAAACTATAAATGTGTGTTAGGCATTGGAGGAACTAGTTCAAATAATTACGTTATTCCAGTAAGGGTATCCGATGTGCCAAATAGTGATGGTACATTAAGGTTACATTATAAAAATATCTCAAGTGGAGCTACAACTGTTAATGACCTATATTGCAATATGATATTTGTCCGTTATTAATCAAATGTAAAAGCATCTTATCAGAAATATTCTGCATAAGCACATATATAAAAACAACTAGCCCTTTATAATAAGGGCTTTTTGTCGTACATAAAAATATAGAAAGGAATAAAAAATCAATGGAAAAAATAAAATTTAATAAAAATGATATTATCTTTAATGTCAGAATGACACGGGTTAAAGATGATGTCATTAAAATTGAATCAGAAAAAGCTATTCCAAACGAAATTATTACAAATGGATTTGCAATAATTAATGAATTTAATGATAGTATTATGGCAGATTATAGCGATTATAAAACTATATATGTAGAATCAACAGATAATGCTTACTATCTTTCTACAGGGGATAAATATGTTGAACCTACACCTGAAAATCCAGAACCAACAGAACCTATTATTGAAACATTGGAAAACATTAAAACAAATAAAATTTCTGAATTAAATACAATTTGTAATAAGATGATTACAAGTGGTGTCGATGTTGAGATAGATGGCAAGACTGAACATTTTTCTTATACAATTGAAGATCAAGCTAATATTGATGATATAGCACAAATGGCAAAATCTACAAATATGGAGCAATCATATCATTGTGATAATGGTTCTTGTAAATTATATACGGTAGAAGAAATTACAAAGATTTATATGACTCAGAAAATGAATAAAGCTCATAATATTACATATGCTAATCAATTAAAATTATATGTAAAATCATTAAAGGAAAAGGCTGAAGTTGAATCTATTGCATATGGTCAGGACTTAACTGGTGAATATTTGAATACATATAATACAATTATGGAGCATGAACAATCTGTTGCAAAAGCATTTATTGCAACAGAATAAGGAGCATTATCATGAAAATAGTTAAGAAAATCCTTAAGTTTATCTGTAAATGCATATTTGCATATTCTTTCTGTGGAGGATTATATCTTCTTATAGAAATGGCATTCCGACAAAGAACCGATTTAAGCATGTTTTTTCTTGCTGGTTTTATTGGTCTGTTTGTTATGTTTTTCAATAATGTGTTTACATATGAGACAGATTATCTAATACAAATCATGGTTTGTACTACATATTCAACATTGATGGAAGGATTTGTCGGTAATATAATTAATTATGACTATCATATATGGGATTATAGAAATTTACCATTCTCATTTTGGAATTCACAAATAAATTTAATGTTTATTGGTTGTTGGATGTTTATTGTAGCTGTGATTATTCCTATGCTTGATTATATTGATTGGAAATTATTTGATTATTTAATTGATATTCCACCTTACTATAAAGTGTTTGGCAAGAAAATATACCAGTTTAAGAAAAAATAATTATCCAACTAAACATAAATTTTGTTAAGAAAATAATTGCAATAAAAGTACCTTTCTATTATACTGTATATAAGTGAGGTGCTACAATGAAATATAAAGTATACGATGGAATAACAAAAAATTTATCAGATGTAACACTTAATACAATGGATGATGCCAAAAGTCTTATTGATATATTAAAATGGCTCGCAATTGAATCCAATATGAAACATAACTATATTGTTGTACCACAAGTAGAAATAGAAATAAAATTATAGGGTATACAGAATAATTTCTGTGTACCCTATTTTTTACGCTTTTATACATGTCACATATTTAAAAAATGTATATAATTTTAAACATCTGATATGAATAAAATAGGTTTGATCTTTGCACCAATTTAAAAATTTTTTGCACCAATTTGACACCAATTACTTCGGATAGTATCGAATGTCGCAGTATAATATAGGAAATATAATAAAAAAAGAAAGTGCTGAATCCTTGATAAATTCAACACTTTCTTGACTTTCGTTATTTCCGAACTGCTTATTTTGCGTAATCAACTACACGTGATTCACGAATTACGTTTACCTTAATCTGACCTGGATATTCTAATTCAGATTCAATCTGCTTTGAAATATCACGGGCAAGCAATACCATTTCAGCATCACTTATCTGTTCAGGAACTACCATTACACGAATCTCTCTACCCGCCTGAATTGCAAAAGATTTATCTACACCTTTAAATTCATTTGTAATATCTTCTAACTGCTTTAATCTGTTGGAATATGTTTCCATTGTCTCGCGTCTTGCACCTGGTCTTGCTGCGCTAATTGTATCGGCTGCCTGTACCAGACAAGCAATCAATGACTCTGGCTCTACGTCGCCATGGTGTGCCTCTACCGCATTGATAATAAGCGGAGATTCTTTGTATTTTCTACATAAATCCACACCAATCTGAATATGTGAGCCTTCTACTTCGTGGTCTACTGATTTACCAATATCATGCAGGAGTCCTGCACGTTTTGCCAATCTTACGTCTACACCAACTTCAGCCGCAAGTAAGCCACAAAGCTGTGCTACTTCTATAGAATGCTTTAATGCATTCTGACCATAACTGGTTCTGAATTTCATTCGGCCTAATAATTTCACAAGTTCCGGATGAATGCCATGTACACCTACTTCTAAGGTAGCAGCTTCACCCTCTTCACGAATCATGGTTTCAACTTCTTTTTGCGCTTTCTCTACCATTTCTTCAATTCTAGCCGGATGAATTCGTCCGTCTACAATCAATTTCTCTAATGCAATACGAGCAACTTCTCTTCGTATTGGATCAAATCCGGAAAGGATAACTGCTTCCGGTGTATCATCGATAATTAAATCTACACCAGTCAGTGTTTCTAACGTACGGATATTTCTTCCTTCACGTCCGATAATTCTTCCCTTCATCTCATCATTCGGAAGCTGTACTACAGAGATGGTTGTCTCTGACACATGGTCTGCAGCACATTTCTGAATTGCAGTAACCACATATTCTTTTGCTTTCTTTCCAGCTTCTTCTTTTGCCTGATGCTCCATCTCTTTGATTAATTTTGCAGTATCAAGCTTTACATCTTCTTCAACAGTTTTTAATAGATATTCTTTTGCCTGGTCGGAGGTAAGTCCTGAGATTCTTTCTAGTTCCCGTACACGCTCTTCATGAAGCTTTGTAATTTCAGCTTTCTGTTTGTTCAGCTCTTCTTCTTTTGCTGCAAAACCTGCTTCGCGCTTCTCAATGGCTTCCAGTTTCTTATCCAGATTGGATTCCTTCTGTTCCACTCTGCGCTCATTTCTCTGAATTTCGTTTCTTCTTTCCTTGATTTCCTTGTCCAATTCGTTCTTCGTACGAATCGACTCTTCTTTAATCTCAAGCAAAGATTCTCTCTTCTTCGTCTCAGCGGTCTTCACAGCTTCATCTATTATCTCACGGGCTTTATCTTCTGCACTGCCAATCTTTGAAGCAGTCTGCTTTTTCTGGTATGCATTTGCAACAAACCAGGTGATAGCACATGTGACAATAAATGTAATTACAACAGCTATAATTACTGCCTGCACAGGAGCACCTCCTTTATTCAATTTTCATTGTTCATATAACATAAATATTCATTCATCTGTCATAAATAACAATAAATAAATTTTATACTTTTTCTAATATTATGTCAAGTAGTCCGGACATTTCATTACACGTAAAATGTCTTCACTTTTATATCCTCTCCGCATCAGATATCCATACTGTTTCTGCATTTCCTTTGCATCCGGCTGCTCCGGATTATAATGTCTCTTTTTTAATATTTCAGCAATTTTTTCTATATCATTATTTTCATAGATTTCTTCTAAAGCCTGCTCTGTGATTTCTTTGGGAACTCCCTTCTGCATCAGTTCCTGCTGTAGCCGGCGGCGGCTCTTACTGCCCTGTCGGTAACTGATATAATTTCTTGCATAACGCATGTCATCAATATAATGATATTTCTTCACATACTCTATGGCATCAAGAATCAGTTCTTCCGGATATTCACTCTCAGCCAGTTTCCGGTAAAGCCCCTGTTCTGTCCGGTCCATCTTCTCTAAAAGTGCAAGTGCCCGTTTTTTCACCCGCTTACCTACTACTTCATAAAAGAGTTCCTGATACAGTGCCTCGTCTACGGTCTGCCCTTCCTGTAATCTGTAGCGGCGCACCTCACCTTTATATAATACAAGGTGTGTACCATCATCCATACACACCTTATATTTGTTTTTCTTATATTCTGTTATTCCTGAAACAATTCTGTCCATTACTCTGCATCAAGAACTTCCGGTCCGTTTGCAGCTGGAGTCTCTGTTTCTTCTTCACTCTTATCCACTGCATAATGAGCTCTTACTTTTTCTTCGATTTCCTGGCAGACCTGTGGATTCTCTTTCAGATAAGTCTTGGCATTTTCACGACCCTGGCCAATCTTATCTCCATTATATGCATACCATGCACCGGACTTATTTACAATACCAAGTTCAGAAGCCAGATCAAGGATATCTCCTTCTTTTGAAATTCCTTCTCCGAACATAATATCAAATTCAGCCTCTTTAAATGGCGGTGCCACTTTATTCTTCACTACTTTAATACGGGTACGGTTACCGACAATTTCTCCACCCTGTTTTAAGGATTCAATTCGACGTACATCAAGACGTACGGAAGAATAGAATTTCAATGCACGGCCACCGGTTGTTGTCTCCGGATTACCAAACATAACTCCAACCTTTTCACGCAACTGGTTAATAAAGATTACAATACAGTTAGAACGGTTGATTGCTGCAGTCAGCTTACGAAGTGCCTGTGACATTAGTCTTGCCTGTAAGCCCACATGGGAATCTCCCATATCACCATCAATCTCTGCCTTTGGCACCAGTGCTGCAACAGAGTCTACGATTACAATATCTACTGCACCGGATCTGACCATAGTCTCTGTAATCTCAAGTGCCTGTTCTCCGTTATCCGGCTGTGAAATATAAAGATTATCAATATCTACTCCGATATTCTTCGCATATGCCGGGTCTAATGCATGCTCAGCATCAATAAATCCGGCAATCCCTCCACGCTTCTGTACCTCAGCGACTGCATGCAGGGCAACGGTCGTCTTACCACTGGACTCCGGTCCATATATCTCAATAATTCTTCCCTTAGGAAGTCCGCCTAATCCCAAAGCAATATCAAGACTTAATGCTCCTGTCGGAACAGTCTCCACATTCATCCGGTTGCTCTCATCCCCCAGTTTCATAACAGAACCTTTTCCGTACTGCTTCTCAATCTGGGATATAGCAGCATCCAGTGCCTTTAATTTATCTTCTTTACTGCTGTCTCTTCTCGTATCTTTTACATCTCTCGCCATGTCAATTCTCCTTCATGCGAACTTATGTTCGTTTTCTGATATTATAGTAGTATACTTTCTTCCAAATGTCAACTGCATTTTTAGAAAATATTTTTTTCTGTCCCTATACATTCTGTAAAGTGGGTATACCCGGCAGAATAGCCAAATATTTTATAGACTGTAAATATTCTCATGTAAAGAAAAAAGACTTCTTTCTGAAGTCTCTCATGGAAAGGTATCCTTATCTTAACATAATAAGATTCCGGTTACAAATTAATTTTCTATAAACAATGGAAACCTCTGGCAATCGTTCCATCTTTTTAATCATGATATTCATCCATACCAAGAATCAGGAAAATCTGTTCTAAGTACTTCTCACCAGACCGTTCTCCATAAATGATATGATTGATATACTGCGGACTGCACCCAACCGATGTTGCAAGTTCTTCCTGACTCATCTCAAGTTCTACCAGCCTGCGCTTTATTTCTTTCCCCATTGGAGTAATCTGCCGTTTTGTCTTTGCCATAAAAGTCTCCCCTTTTCTTCTTTATCATTTGTGTTTATATAAAAAATGATGTATAATATGAAAATAATTTCACAAATTACATTATAATTCATAAATATGAATTTGTCAATTCATATTTGCGTATTTTATTTTATTTTTTATTTTCTATACAATATTATTTAATACCTGATAAAGGAGTACACTATGACAATCAGCCAACGTATCTTTGCATTATTACGGGAAAAGAAGCTTTCACAAAAAGAATTATCGGAATACACCGGAATCTCTCCCGCTGCTATCAGCAGCTGGAAATCCAAGGGTACAAATCCTTCTTCTGATAAAATTGTAAAAATAAGTGAATTTTTAGATGTTGATGTATACTATCTTCTGACCGGTGAATACCAGCCGGCTTCCAACCTTCAGATTGCAGAAGATTCAGAATATCATGCTTTCCCATCCGACCCGGATGAACATTTACTGCTCCAGCTTTTCCATAAACTTTCCCCGATGGACAAAGGACGCATCATCGGTCAGTTAGAACAGAAACTTGCTGAAAAATAACTTCTATATTTTTTTATATGCAATGATATATTTTTATAGCAATATGAATCAGGCATTTATTACGCATCTATAAAAATTGTATGATAAAATCCGGACAGTATATTAAGATATACCATCCGGATTTTCTTATCAGCTACAATCATAAAGCTAAAAGCCTTAATACTTCGTCTTTATCCTGCACACCGATGCTCTTTCCCTCAAAAACACCTTTTTTCATTACAACCAGGGTCGGAATGCTCATAATCTGATATTTTAAAGCCAGTGCTGCTTCTTCATCCACATTCACTTTTCCAACCTTTACCTGTCCCTCTAATTCATCCGCCAGTTCTTCTACAACCGGAGACATCATTTTACACGGACCGCACCAGTCTGCCCAGAAATCCAAAAGTACCGGTTTATCTGACTTTAATACTTCTTCTTCAAAATTGTCATTTGTAATCTTTACTACCATTTCGTTATCCTCCTTTACTTTTATAGAAAAGCTTCTATTTTTTCTTTTTTAAGTATGTCTCTTCTTAATTTTGTTTATACCCGCTTAATTTTTACCGAATTCCGATAATACCAGACCATCATTCCGGTCAAGAGTCATGCCGACACTCCATGCATTGACAAATAACAGCAATGGATTGCCCTTAAGGTCACGGATTTTCTTCATATCGGAAGTTCCGGTAAGCTTGTCCATATCAATATCTTTATTTTCAATCCAGCGGATATGCTCATATGGAAGCTTCTCCAAGCGGATTTCCACATTGTATTCATTTTCCAGACGGTATTTTAATACATCAAACTGCAGTACACCTACTACGCCTACGATAATCTCTTCCATACCACCCTGATATTCCTGGAAAATCTGGATTGCGCCCTCCTGTGCGATCTGCATGACACCTTTGACGAACTGTTTTCTCTTCATGGTATCTACCTGACGTACCCTTGCAAAATGCTCCGGTGCAAAAGTCGGTATTCCTTCGAATTCGAAGTTGTCTTTCGCAGTGGTTAAAGTATCACCGATTGAAAAGATACCCGGGTCAAAGACTCCGATAATATCTCCGGCATATGCTTCTTCTATAATCTTTCTCTCCTGTGCCATCAACTGCTGCGGCTGGGAAAGACGGATTGTTTTTCCACCCTGGATATGTTTTACTTCCATGCCGGCTTCAAACTTTCCGGAACAGATTCGCATAAATGCAATACGGTCACGATGATTCTTATTCATATTTGCCTGGATTTTAAAGACAAAAGCAGAGAAATCGGAACCAAACGGATCAATCAGCCCCTTGTCCGAATTTCTCGGAAGCGGTGATGTAGTCATGGAAAGGAAATGCTTTAAGAAAGTTTCTACACCAAAGTTCGTTAAAGCAGAACCAAAGAATACCGGTGACAGTTCTCCTCTGGACACCAGATCCATATCGAATTCTGCACTTGCACCATCTAACAATTCAATTTCTTCATCCAATTTATCCCGGTATTCCTGCCCGATTTCTGTTGTCAATGCCGGATCATTAATATCAAAATCTTTTTCTTCACCTTCCTTGGTTCCCTTCAAGGTATCAGAGAACAGCATGACTTTTTTCGTATTCCGGTCATAAACTCCCTTAAAATTCTTTCCGGAGCCAATCGGCCAGTTAACCGGACAGGTAGCAATGCCAAGTTCTTTTTCGATTTCATCTAATAAATCAAAGGTATCATTAGCATCACGATCCATTTTATTGATAAATGTAAAAATCGGAATGTGACGCATTACACAGACTTTAAACAGTTTTCTGGTCTGTGCCTCTACACCTTTTGAACCATCGATTACCATAACTGCAGAATCAGCAGCCATCAGGGTACGATAGGTATCTTCCGAGAAGTCCTGATGTCCCGGTGTATCCAGAATATTGATGCAATATCCACCATAATTAAACTGCAATACAGAAGAAGTAACGGAAATACCTCTCTCCTTCTCTATTTCCATCCAGTCGGAAACTGCATGTCTTGCAGTTGCTTTTCCTTTTACAGAACCTGCCAGGTTAATAGCTCCTCCATACAGAAGAAATTTCTCTGTCAGGGTTGTCTTACCGGCATCCGGATGGGAAATAATCGCAAATGTTCTTCGTTTCTCTATCTCTTTTCTAAAATCAGCCAAAATGGGACCTCCTATAATTCCAGCGGCTCACCCGCACATTTTTGCTTTATGTCGAAGTAAGATAATATGGTTGCGGCAATGTCTGCAAAGCTGCCTCTTGTGCCATAGTTCTTACCCGGAGTAATATGCGCTCCATACATAAGAAGTGGTGTATACTCTCTGGAATGGTCAGTAGAAGGTGTACTCGGATCACATCCGTGGTCGGCTGTAATCATTAAAATATCATCCTCCCGTAACTTTGCCAAAAGCTCCGGCAGCCGCTCATCAAAGTGTGTCAGTGCTTTTGCATAACCATCTACATCATTCCTATGTCCATACAACATATCATAGTCTACCAAATTTGTAAAACATAATCCAGTAAAATCTTTGTCCATATAGGCTGATGTTTTGTCAATTCCATCATCATTTCCGTTTGTTCGTACAAAATCTGTAATTCCACGTTCTGCAAAAATATCTATGATTTTTCCAACAGACAGCACTGTTTTCCCACTTTCCGTCAGCTGATCTAACATGGTAACTGCCGGCGGTTCTAAGGAAAAGTCATGTCTTCCTGCAGTACGGGTAAAATTCCCCGGTTCTCCGATAAACGGTCTTGCGATGACTCTTCCCACTCCGTTTTTCCCAGTCAGCATATTTCTTGCAATCTGGCAATCCCGGTACAGTTCTTCAATCGGCACTACCTCTTCATGGGCTGCCACCTGGAAAACAGAATCTGCTGATGTGTATACAATCAGTTTTCCAGTTTCCATATGCTCTTTTCCATAATCCCGGATAACATCCGTGCCGGAATATGGGCGGTTGCAAAGTACCCCGCGTCCGGTTTTCTGCTCAAATTCTTCTATGATTTCCTGTGGAAATCCATTTGGAAATGTTGGCAGTGGATGACTGGATATCACGCCTGCAATCTCCCAGTGTCCGATGGTGGTATCTTTTCCTTTGGACACCTCTGTCAGTCTGGCAAATGCACCTTTCGGATTTGCTTCTTTTCCTCCAATGTGGACTCCGTCAATATTAAAATAGCCCAGTGAGCGCATATTTGGCATGGAAAAATATGGACTTCGTGAAGCTGCAAGTAAGGTATTGCTTCCTTCATCATGATACTCTGCCGCATCCGGCATTTCTCCGATTCCAACGCTGTCTAATACAATTAAAAATACTCTCTTCATAGGTATTCCCTCTCTTCTCATGGTTCTGTCGTTTCTTTTTCTTATGCTATTATTATACTAATTTCAGCCCCGTTTTCAAGTATCTAAGGGCGGGGCTGCTTCCCTTAATTTGTCTGTTCTGTTGTGTCTGAATTTTCGGTGGTTTCTGTTGCCGGATTCTCCTGTGCAGTATTTTTCTGAATTGGTGTGATAATGATATTTTCTGCCTCAATGCCGGCTTTTCTCTTTACAATATCCTCTATTTGGGCACGTTTGGCATCTGTTACTTCTCCCATATCAAGTACCACATCCGCTGTATTATCAGTAATGCTGACAACTACATCCGTAAATCCTTTTGCCTCTAACAACATCTCGGCTGCATTTTCCCGTTCTGCAATATCCGTCATTGCCACCATCTGATTTAAGGCATCCTGCTTTGCAGCTTCATCTATATTTGTATTATTGATAATTTCCAGCAAAGTCTCTTTGTTTTTAGAACGTACCTGTTCCCGGCCCAGTTTCATTTCTGACGCATAATCCACGCTGCTGCTTGCCATGACGGCTTCGCCCGGGTTCTCAAGGCTCTCTTCAACCACACCGTCTGCCGCTGATACAGCTTCACTACTGTTATCTTCCGTATCGGTAAAAATATCTGCTTCCGCTAAGTCATCCTCTGCCGATATCTCATAAGATAAATCTGCCGTATCCGCAGAAGCCTCCATTGCCACTTTTTCATCTTTGCCATTCTTGTCGGTAAAACTTAAGTAACCAGCCACTGCTATCATCAATGCCAATGCGGTTATAATGAGTTGATTTTTCTTAAATACTTTCTTCATTTACTGTCCTCCAGTCCGCTCATTTTTACTATTTTTATTCTATGTGCTTCTACCTGAAATAATGCCAAAACCGCCTCGGAAATATTCTGTTTCACCTTCTGGTTATCACCACCGGATGCCACAATTAAAATTCCCTCCACTTTGGGAAGAAGCTCCTTAGAAACAAAGGGTGTATTTCCGGCATCTGCTTCCTCATATACCGTACTTTCCTGTAGCTGCTGTTCCTTTGTGCTTCTTACTCCACCAGTGCTGTCACTTTCCTCTAAAGAATTTTCAGAAGTATTTTTATCCTTTTCCACCACCTGCGTCCCACTGTCCTGATAAGTAATCATCACCTTTACATCTCCGGCTCCGTCGATTTTTTCTAAAATATCTTCTAATTTCCGCTCTATTTCATCCTTAGATGCCTCCATGGTATTATTTTCCTTTGAAATATTTTCTTTTGCTTCCTCTGCCTGTTTTTTTTCTTTTGTATCCGTGGGTAATGCGATAATCAGAATCAATATGCCTGCCAGGACTAAAATCAGCCAATCTGACCGTTTTAGTTTCTTTTCTTTTATCTTTTGCATAAAATCCTGCATTTTCATCATCTCACCTCTTCTATCTGAATCTGCGTCTTATCAACCAGATAATTTTCACATACAAATTTTTCTAATTCTGCATACTCCTGACTTGTATGCTCCTTTTTCTCCTCTGTTTCTTTTATCTCAATTGCCGGTATTTCAATATCCGAAACATGGACGGAACTGTTTTTTTCAATGTTATCCCCAGACTTTTCAATCCCGATTGTAATACGTTCTATTTCATAAGTCTCAGTTAATGTTACCCTGCTGTATGCCACCGCATAGCCCTTTTGTCTTAACGTATCCTCTACCTGTCCACTGCAGGCTTCTTCATATTGCAAACGATAATCTGCAGTCTCTGCACTGCTTATGGCATTTATATTTTGTACATTTTCAAGTTCCTGAAAGAACTGTGCCTGTTCCATATTCTGTATCAGCGTATCCTCATCAATTAACCTAGAAGCAATGGGTGCCATTACCGCCAGCAGAATCAGAATCCTAAGAAAGAAATGCACATATTTTTCATAAGTTTTATTCTGTACCAGATACAGCAGCACATGTCCAATCAGAAAAAGGATCAGAATTCCCTTCATCCAGTTTAAAATTGCATCCATTTTATATTGCTCCCTCTTCCCCTTCTTATTTCTCTTCTTTCCTTCATCCCATAAGGAATCCGGATACCGCAGTAATCATGGCAATCGTCACAAGAAAAAGTACCAGCGAAGTAAGCAAAATCCTTGTAAGCAGCCGGCAGCCCAGACAAATGCCGTTCATGCTTCCTGCAATTCTCTTATCCGATACCGGTTCGGTTACTGCCGCTGTCACTTTATACATAAGACTCAGCAAAAACATTTTGCATAGTGGAAACATCACCAGCAAAAGTAAAATCAATACCCCGGCTGTTCCGACACTGTTCTTAATGACCATACCCGCTCCAAGCATCAGTTCACTGACTGCTCCTGTAATATTTCCCATTCCCGGTATCATTCCAATCGTCTTTGTGACGGTGCTCATTTTCAAGCGGTCAATGACCGGAACCACCATGGTCTGTACCACATTCAGACCAATGGTTGCTGCAATCGCACATTTTAAACACCAGCGGATAATTTCTTCCATCAGTTCACACATTCTGCTAAAACGTTCCCCTTCTATCATATAATTCATAAATTCCATCATAATAAAGAGTTTCGTCATTGGCACCAGACAGGCAAGCATTCCCCACTGAACAATATAAACCACGATAAAAGCAATCTGGTAAAATCCTGCCGCTGTAAAATTTGCCATGGAAAATGCCAGAGACATGCCAAATACTGGAATCAGCATATTCATAAAATCTACAATCTGATTCATTGACGTTACCACAATATCACTCATCATCTGATAGGACTGCAGCAGCAGGACTGTCATCTCCATATAAATCAGGAAAAAGCAGACCTCCGATATATAAGTATTATGAAAAATATCAGAGAAATTTTTAAGAAATGCACAGCTGATTGCCAGTAAAAGAACGGTTACCAGTATTGCCTTATTATCCTGCAATTCTCCCCACAGAATCCTTCCCACTGCCTGCGTCAGTTTTTGCCCGTCACAGGAAAAGTTTCCGGTTGCCAGCTCTTTAATCAGTTCATAGAAACTAATCTCTTCTGTAGCATCCTGTTCCTTTAAATACTGCTCAATCTCTGATAAATCCAGCTGTTCCATAAAATCATCCGTATAATCCTTATCCGTCCCTGTCCCGCTGTTATCTGATGCTGCCGATACGGAAGATGCCTGTACAAGTCCTCCTGGCATGAGCCAGAACATAAAAAATATAATGAAACATCCTGCCGTTCTTACAGGCATCTTAAACGCATTTTTTAATGGTTGTTTCTTCATAAAAAAGCCCCTAACGTTTCAATAAATCCCATCAGCACCGGCATACTGATTAAAAGAATCGACAGCTTGGCAAAGATTTCAATTTGTCCAGCAATCGCCTGATACCCGGATTCTCTACAGATATCTGTTGCAAATTCTGCTACATAAGTAATTCCAATCATTTTTAAAATCATGGCAAGATACCTTCCATCTACAGGAATCAGCTCCACCACACTATTGATGTAAGACAATACAAGCTCCAATTTTCCTATCAGAAAGATAAAGATGCAAATACATGCCACAATGCTGATTAAAATGCTGTATTCACTTTTGTAATTTTTGATAAAAAGAGCAAGGAAAACTGCAGTGATTCCCAGTAATCCAACCTGAATAATATCCATATTTCTCCTCTACAACGAAAATAGTGACTTCATCGTTTCAAACAAATCATATATGTATGGAACAATCCAGAACAGCACAATCAAAAGTCCTGCCAGACTGGTTAAAAATGCATGTTCTTCCCGCCCACTGTGCTTTAGCACCTGGCTGATTACCGTCACCAAAATACCGACTGCCGCAATTTTAAATATCAGGTTTACGCTCATCTTCTCCTCCATTAAACCAGAATCAGCACCAGAAATATTCCTGCGGTAGCACACAGGTACATGCTGACTTTTATCCTCTCTCGCATCTCTGTCTGTTCCCTTTGAATCAAAATATTGATTCTCTCTATCAGTAGCTCTGCCTCTTTTTCAAACATTCCTCCGCTTCCCTGTTCCAAAAGCCTTCCGCACTCCAAAAACAGCTGTCCTTCCTCTTTCGTAAATATTTCCCAGTTCTCCCATGACTTCCATGCCTCCTTCCAGCAGCTTTCCGGGCTGCAATTTTCATACTGCATCAGTTCCTTATGAACCTGCATAAAAAAGGACTGAAAGACTTCCGGTGCATGATGCCCCAATTCTGCAATAATATCCGGCAGCGGCTTCTTTAAGCTTTGCATATCTCCCTGTATTTTGAGCATACATTCCCGCCAGTCTAAAAGTCCTTCATAATGACGCTTTATCTGCCGCATTCTGTCATACCCAATTCCAACTGTTCCAAAAAGTATCAGCACTGCTCCTATCAATCGGACCATATTTTTTCCCATGTCCCATCATAAATCATAAAATGTCTTCTTCCCTCATCATCCTTTTTTAAGATGACATACCGCTCAAAAATCTTTTGTTCTACCCATTTTTGAAGCTGTTCCTTTTGTTGTAATTCCAACATATCTGCTGCATGGATGGTTCCAAGAATACTGCAGCCACAATGCATTACTTCATCCACTGCCTGAAAATCTTCCATGGAACCAAGTTCATCCACTGCAATTACATCCGGCGACATGGAACGAAGAAGCATCCGCATTCCCACAGCCTTTTTACACCGGTCTATCACATCTGTACGTATGCCAAGATTATTCTGCGATATTCCACGGCAGCAGGCTGCTATCTCAGAACGTTCATCTACCACCCCTACTTTAAAGTGTATTCTGCTTGTCTCATCTCCGGAAATCAGACGAATACTGTCCCGGAGCAGGGTAGTCTTTCCAATCCCAACGGAAGATACGAAAAGCGTATTTCTCACTCTCTGTTCCGTTCGGATAAAGGGCAGAATTTCCTTTGCACATCCAATCTTCTGATGTGCAATTCTTATGTTCAATGATCCGACATAAGCAAGCTGTTCCACCTTTTCTCCCTCCATCCGGATCTGTCCGGTTACTCCTACCCGGTGTCCACCTTCTAAGGTCAGGAATCCACTCTTTAACTCTTCTTCATAGGCATAAATGGAATACCTGCTTAAAAAAGTCAGCATCGCAGAAATATCACTTTCCTTTATGTAATAACTTCCTTCCGCCTCCACACTTAATCTGCCACTTAGCTTATCTAAAAAATATTCCTTTCTCCCATCCCAGAGAATCATAGGCTGGTTTATACGGATGCGTATTTCCTCTGTCTCCTTTAATTTATCTTTATTTGCAAGCAGCATTTTCCGAAGCTCTGCTGGGAAAATCTGAAGTACCTGTTCTAACATTGTTTCCGGGGTCACTCCCTTCTTTTATAAAAATGTTCTTTCTAAAATTATTAACCCGGCGTCATGGTTCCTCAAAAAGGAATGCCACATAAAAGTTGTAAGCGGCACTAAGAATTTTAATTAAGATATTGTTTTTCCCGGCAACCGGCGCAAATTCACATCCATGTTCAGGTTGCGCCTCGCTGTCACATCCATGTGCCAGCGTTGCCTGGTGCCCACTGAAATTCCAAGTGCCGCTAACAGCTTTCATCAGGCATCCATCCTTTGAGGAACCATGCCGCCTTTTTACTAAAGCTTAGAAAAACATTATTCATATCTTCCAGACTTCTACTCGCGTAACTACGAGAAACATGCGTAAAAAAGAATGTGCCTTGGCACATTCTCGCGCCTGCGGCAGTCGCTTGCGACATCTACCTTATACGCTGCAGTGCGCATCCTCGCGGAGCATTTTTTACTTTACAGGAAAGCAATTTCCTGTAAAGTAAAAAATCCCCGGGCAAAATACTTCTCTTCCCATAAGAAGCATTTTGCCCGGGGTTCCACTTTTAAACTATGTAATTAGTCCTGATTGATAGTCTCATTTAAGATTCCAGTAATCTCTTTCATGGACTTTTCAAACTCTTCATCATTGTTGTTATTGAAAATCAGTAAATCATCTTTTACATTCGGATCATGCAGATCTTCCGGAATCTCAAAGTTACAGGATGCAATATATTCATCCCAGTGCTCTAACTTCCAATCATCACGGTCAGATGCTCTGGTAATCATTCTCTCATGAACGATTTCCGGATCTGTCTGTACCCAGATTGTTACTAATGTAGCATCTTTCTTTGCCAGCTGGGCTTTCAGGCCTTTGATATATTCCATATCACGGATTTCTCTTGTAAATGGTGCATTGATAAGAACCAGATCTTCATACTCCAATGCCTCCAGTGCCAGATTTACGACACATTCATATTCATAATCACGAATGTTCTTCTCAAAGAAATCACTGCTTCTATTATATGGCTGTCCAGCCACTACAAAAATCTGTTTGGATAATGTAATTAAAGTATCCTTATCCAGATATACAATATGATTTAATCTCTTTGCCAGTTCTTTTGAAATATATGTTTTCCCGCAAGCTGGCGGTGATGTTACGATAATCAGTTTCTTGCTCATTTCTACTTCTTCCTCCGTATTTCCTGTTCATTTTTCCCTCTATTATAAAACAGGTTTTCCGATAGAACAAGGGGGTTTTTTTACTTTTTTTCCTATTTTTTCGTAAATATGCAATATTTTTTAAGATAATAACAGCCGTTTATCTTAGAATTTCTCCGTTACTTTCGATTACTTTTTTGTACCAGTAAAAGGATTTCTTTTTGGTTCTCTTCAAGATGCCTTTCCTTCATATCGATCCAGTATAATTTCAAGGCTTTCATCTTTTTCCTCTTATCCCTGTACTTTTATATGGTTCTTGTCTGTCTCTGATAGCAGAACGGGTCTACCGGATTCTTTCCCTTAAAGGATGACTCGCCATTTATTTTCTTTACCAGCATTTCAACGTTAAATTCATTGGCTGTATATGCATTGATAAAGGTCTCTATCATCGGCACATCCTGCATATGATACGGATTTGCAATGGAGATAAACATGGTCGGAATCTCATGGACAAACCATGGTGCATCATATCCGATTGGTGGTCTCCCACTGCCGGTTTTCCGCTGGCACTGATGGTATCTCCTAATACGATGGTCAGTACCTTCTTATATTTATCCTTAGAAAGTGGCAGAAGATTCTGCTCATCCTTTACCAGTGTAATTGCTTTATCGGATACCTGATATGCCATGTCAATATGCTTCTTACAACGCAAAATATCAAGGGCGGACTCATCCGGAATCAGAGTATGCGATTTCTGTTTCTCATGCAGCTTCAAAGATGCTTTTGTTGCCAAAATATAAGTAACCGCCTCATTCAGACGTTCTTCTGAAATTATGCCACTCTTAACTGCCTCTAAAACAGTCTCGTAATCCTCTTCCAGATTCTTCGTAAATAAAAGCATGTCACAGCCTGCATTGATGAATTTCGGAAGCAGCTCTTTACGTCTTCCGGCACAGCCAAAGCCTACCATATTGGTGGCATCTGTAGTAATCATTCCGTTGAAACCAAGCTTTCCTCTTAACAATCCCTGCAGCAGTTCTTTGGATAATGATGCCATATGCAAAAAATGCCCTCTTTCCACACTAATTTGATTTGCACATTTATTTTATCCGGTGTATATTTTTACTGAAGTATTTTACTGAACTGCCAAAAGAAAGAAGGTCGAAAAAATGGAACACATTACAAGAAATGATGCTTTTGCATTACTGAAAAAATATAACAAAGACCCTTTTCATATTCAGCATGCGCTTACGGTTGAAGCTGTTATGAAATGGTATGCCAATAAATTAGGCTATGGCGAGGATGCTGAATACTGGGGTATCGTGGGACTGCTTCACGATATCGACTTCGAATTATATCCTGCCGAGCATTGTCTTAAGGCTCCGGAATTGTTAAAGGATGGCGGCGTTTCGGATGACATTATTCATGCGGTCTGCTCCCACGGCTACGGCATTACCGTAGAATGTGGCACAACCATTGATGTGGAACCGCTTCACGAAATGGAAAAGGTCTTATTTGCTGCAGACGAATTAACCGGTCTTATCTGGGCAGCCGCACTGATGCGTCCGTCCAAAAGCACGAAAGATATGGAATTAAAATCCCTAAAGAAGAAATATAAAAGCAAAGGCTTTGCTGCCGGATGTTCCCGCGAGGTCATCGAGCGCGGTGCCACTCAGCTTGGCTGGGATTTAGAGAAACTGCTTACCATGACTTTACAGGCAATGGCGGCAACCGAAGATGAAATTAAGGCGGAAATGGACGCGGAATAATTTTTCTGTCTTGCTCCTGCCCTCTTCCTATGTTAAAATGTGAAAAAGCATATATTATACAATCTATATGGCACTTTCTATAGTTCAAATCCGGTTCTGCATAGAACCCAGCATTTCTGTATCTATCTATGCTTTTGATTCACTATTTAACTAAAAAGCAGGAGCGATACAGTATGGAAATACCTGCCATTATTCGATAGCAGGTAATCTTTTGCCACTGGATATGATATTTATTTTCTATTGCTGCTTATCCTCCTGCCACACACAAGGAGGACTTGCCTATGACAGGAAAAACACATGAAACAAACGAAGCAACGAAACTCACACCGGTGGCGAACCGCAAATTTAAGGACACTGTTTTCCGGATGTTATTTTCGGATAAGGAAGCACTATTATCCCTTTATAATGCAGTTAATAACAGTCATTACACGGATTCCGGTGCACTTGAAATTGTAACCCTGGAAAATGCCATTTACATGGGAATGAAGAACGATCTGGCTTTTATTCTGGACATGAATCTCTATCTATACGAGCATCAGTCCACAATGAATCCAAATATTCCGCTTCGGGATTTATTCTACATCGCAGCGGAATACCAGAAACTTGTGGATAAGAAATCCCTGTATTCTTCTGCACTACAAAAAATTCCAAATCCCCATTTTATTGTATTTTATAATGGAAGCACACCGATAGATGACTGCTATACCAGCCGTTTGTCAGATGCTTTTTATCATGCAACCGACAATCCATCGTTGGAACTTATTGTTACTACATTCAATGTAAACGCAGGACACAACACCGAGTTAATGTCCCATTGCCAGATATTAAAGGAATATTCCATTTATGTTGCAAAGGTTCGTTCCTTTGCAGAACAGATGCCTTTGGATGATGCCGTACAAAAGGCTGTCACCGAATGCATTCAGGAAAATATTCTGGCAGATTTTCTTAGGAAGAATCAGGCGGAGGTAATTGCTATGAGTATTTTTGAATATGATAAAGTTGAAGAAGAGAAAAAACTGAGAAAAGCTGAATTTGACGCCGGTGTTGAGCAGGGATTAAAACAAGGCGTTGAACAGGGGATTGAGCAAGGATTAAAGCAGGCTTCTACCGATACCGCCCTTCGTCTATTGAATACCGGAAAATTTGATGTAAAGGAAATCGCAGAACTTTGTAATCTTCCTTTAGAGGACGTTACTGCACTCATGAAATAACTTTTATATTACATAAATATTTGATACCTATAGAACCTGCCACCGGCAGCTCAAGAAACCCGCAGACCACCTGTTTTCAAACAGATAATCTGCGGGTTTCCTGCTATAATCCTATTTCGAATTCTATTTCCGGTTCTATCTATATTATATCTTCATTTATAACACTATCACAGCATACCACAACTTTCCTGTTGCTTACTGGTACTTGCTGGTTGCCTTCAGTCGGGTCAGGGCACGGGATAAGGATGCTCTGGAATGATAGTATTCCTGAATGCTCTGCTTCTGCCGCATCTGCTCCTCGGCACGTTCTTTTGCTTCTCTGGCACGGGCAACGTCAATCTCTTCCGGATGCTCTGCAGTTTCTACCAGAAGCGTCACACGGTTGTTGACGATTTCCACAAAACCCATGCCAACTACTGCATATTCCCAATTTGCAGTACCTTCCGGCTGAAAACGCATTTCACCCTCATCAATGGCAATGACCATATCTTCATGGTGTGCTAAAATCTCTTTCTGTCCGTCATATTCCGGAACAATCAGAGAACGGCATCTGCCGGCATAGAATACCCGGTTTGCTGCAATTATTTTTAAATAAAATGTATTTCCTGCCATACCTGTACCTCTATTCTAAAGATGATAGCTCCTATGCATTCTGGTGTTCCATCTCTTCTGCTTTACGGATAACGTCTTCTACTGTTCCTACGTTGAAGAATGCATTTTCCGGATACTGATCCATATCACCATCGATGATTGCCTTGAATCCTCGAATGGTTTCAGATAATGGAACGTAAACACCCTTTACGCCGGTAAAGTTCTCTGCTACATGGAACGGCTGTGATAAGAACTTCTGAATCTTTCTTGCACGATATACCAGTAACTTATCCTCATCTGCCAGCTCTTCCATACCAAGAATTGCGATGATATCCTGTAACTCTTTGTATTTCTGCAGAATCTCCTGTACTTTCCGGGCTACCTGATAATGTTCTTCTCCAACGATGTCTGCCTCTAAGATACGGGATGTAGATTCCAGCGGGTCTACTGCCGGATAAATACCCTGCTCTACAATCTTTCTGGAAAGTACGGTGGTCGCATCCAGATGTGCGAAAGTAGTAGCCGGTGCCGGGTCAGTTAAATCGTCTGCCGGTACATAGACTGCCTGAACGGATGTAACAGAACCGTTCTTTGTAGATGCAATACGCTCCTGCAATTCACCCATTTCAGTTGCCAGTGTCGGCTGATATCCTACTGCGGAAGGCATACGTCCTAACAATGCAGATACCTCAGAACCTGCCTGTGTGAAACGGAAAATATTGTCAATGAAAAGAAGCACATTCTGGTGTTTCTCATCACGGAAATATTCTGCCATGGTAAGTCCGGTCTCAGCCACACGCATACGTGCTCCAGGCGGCTCGTTCATCTGACCGAACACTAAGGCCGTCTTCTCTAATACACCGGATTCCTTCATTTCTGTCCAGAGGTCATTACCCTCACGGGAACGCTCTCCAACACCGGTGAAAATAGAATATCCGCCATGCTCTGTTGCAATATTACTGATTAACTCCTGAATCAATACGGTTTTACCTACTCCGGCTCCACCAAACAATCCAATCTTACCACCTTTTGCATATGGTGCCAAAAGGTCAATAACTTTAATACCGGTCTCTAAGATTTCTTCTGCCGGATTCTGGTCTTCAAATGCCGGTGGTTCACGATGAATGACCCATTCCGGCGCATCCTTCAGTGGCTCGCCACCATCGATTGCTTCTCCTAATACGTTGAACAGTCTTCCCAGTGTCTGCTCACCGACCGGAGTTTTAATTCCGCTTCCTGTAGCGGTTACTTCCATATCACGGCAAAGTCCCTCACTGGAAGCTAACATAATACAACGTACCGTATGATTTCCGATATGCTGTGCCACTTCCATGATGCACTTCTTATCGCCGTTTTTCACTTCAAGGGCGTCTTTGATTGCCGGCAATTCTTCGTCTTCAAATGAGACATCCACTACCGGGCCTAACACCTGTATGATTTTTCCTGTCTTCATGAAAAAGCCTCCTTATCACTGCCTCTTTTTCCGTTTCTGAGCTTTCGCTCCTGCAATGACCTCGGTTATTTCCTGGGTAATTGCTGCCTGTCTTGCACGATTATATAAGATATCCAGCTCATGGAGCATGTCTTTGGCACTTTTGGTTGCTGCCTCCATTGCCATCATTCTTGCGTTCTGCTCGCAGGAATAAGACTCAACTAACGCTCCATAGATGAAACCAACTACATAATCCGGTACAATTCGATCCATCACCGCCTCCGGAGATGGTTTCAATGCCAGTTCCTCCATCGGAATATCTGCAGGCAGTTTCACGTTAAAACTTGCTTTCTTCAGTGGGAGCAGCTGTCTGATCTGTGTCTCCTCCTGAATCGCATTGACCATGCTGGTATAGATGATATAGACTTCGTCTAACTCTTCTTTCCGGTACAGTTCCAGAAGTTCCTCTGCAATATTTCTTGCACGGTTCAGTGTCGGATTCTGTACGGTATAGTGGAACTGCTTATCAATCTCAATTCCACGCTGTTCAAAATAGTGACGGCCTAACTCACCTAATACAAACAGTTTGTTATTTTTATGTGCTTTCAAATGCTCCTCTGCAAGCTTTAATACATTATGGTTATAGGAGCCTGCCAGACCCTTATCTGCCGTAATAACAATATAACCTACCATCCGTTCTTCCGGCTTTTTCTCTTCGTTGGTCTTAAAATAAATGTCCTCAATATCCGGAAGATGTCTTAAGATTCTGCTCATTTCCGACTGCAGGGTAAAGAAATAAGGTTCTGTGTCAGAAAGCATTTTCTTTGATTTCTTCAGCTTCGAAGAAGAAATCATATACATTGCATTGGTAATCTTCAATGTATCATTGATACTCTTCATCCGATCCTGAATTTCCTTTGCATTTGCCATAACAACACCTGCTCATTCCTATTGATTTCTACTGTCTTCGAATTCTTTTGCAGCCGCAACAATCTTATCGGTCAGTTCATCGGAAAGCACTCTGGTTTCTTCGATTTCCCTGCCGATTTCCGGATGCTTCAAATCCATATATTCAAGAATCTCATTCTGATACTGTTTTACATTCTTTGTTTCTACTTTATCAAATACACCATGGTTTGCCATACACAGTGTCTCTACCTGCTCATGCAGGGAAAGCGGATGGCAGAGTGGCTGTTTTAAAAGCTCCATCAATGCTTTTCCATGCTGTAACTGTGCCTTGGTCATATCATCAAGGTCCGATGCAAACTGGGTAAATACTTCCATCTCACGATACTGTGCCAGGTCGATACGGATACTTCCGGATGCCTTCTTCATTGCCTTGGTCTGTGCAGCACCACCGACACGGGATACGGACAAACCAACGTTGACTGCCGGACGCATACCTGAGAAGAAAAGGTTACTCTCTAAGAAAATCTGTCCGTCTGTAATGGAAATGACGTTGGTCGGAATATATGCGGATACATCTCCTGCCTGTGTCTCAATGATTGGCAGTGCGGTAATGGAACCTCCGCCCAATTCTTCACTTAAACGGCTGGAACGCTCTAACAATCTGGAATGTAAGTAGAATACATCACCAGGATAAGCTTCACGTCCCGGAGAACGCTCTAACAGCAGAGAGATTGCACGATATGCTACCGCATGTTTGGATAAATCATCATATACGATTAACACATCTTTTCCCTGATGCATAAAGTATTCTGCCATTGCAGTTCCTGCATATGGTGCGATGTACTGCATGGATGCAGGATCACTCGCAGTTGAGGAAACCACAATGGAATAATCCATTGCATCATGCTTGGTCAGTGTAGATACGATTTTTGCTACACTGGACGCCTTCTGTCCGATGGCAACATAGATACAGATTACTCCTTTGCCTTTCTGGTTAATGATGGTATCTGTTGCAATGGAGGTCTTTCCGGTCTGACGGTCTCCGATAATTAACTCTCGCTGTCCTCTACCAATTGGGAACATGGAGTCAATGGACAAGATTCCTGTTTCCATTGGTGTATTTACTGATTTACGTTCTACAATGCCCGGTGCTTCCTCTTCGATTGGACGATAATCATCTTCCTTAATCTCGCCCTTTCCATCAATCGGCTCACCTAATGCATTGATAATTCTTCCAACAAAGCCTTCCCCTACCGGGATTCCGGCTTTTTTCCTGGTACGAACCACTTTGGTTCCTTCTTTGATTCCGGTATCACGGCCGAATAAAATAACACCGATTTCATTCTGTCTGATATCCTGTACCATTCCTTTGACACCGTTATCAAATACAACAATTTCACCATACATTGCATGGTCAATTCCGTAAATGGTTGCAATTCCATCACCAACCCAGATTACGGAACCGGTCTCACGACTGGATTCATCCCAGTCAAATTCTTCTATCTCGCTCTGGATAATCGAGATTATGTCTGCAGCACTAATTGCGCCCACAGGCTTCACCTCCCTGTTAATTTTCTTTCCAACTGACGTAAGCGACCTTCATAGCTTCTGTCATATTCTTTATGATGAACCTTAATGATATATCCGCCTAAGAGATTCTCATCTTCCTTTTCTGTCAGAACAATCTCACAGTCGGGATATTTCTCTGCAAGAATCTTTCTTGCCTCTGCTTCTTCTTCCGGCTGTGGCGTGCCTGCACAGGTCAGTTCTGCACGCAGGATATGATTCTGTCTGTCCCAATAGAGATAAAATGCATCCAGAATATCCTCTATTTCTCCGATATAACCCAGTCTGCACATCATCTTGGTATAGTTCACAAGCACCTTGGATAATCCGGCATCCTGATAAATTTTCTCTATCACGGCATCCTTCTTATGTATGGAAATCACCGGACTTGTGAGAACCTTAAGCAGTTCCGGCGTAAGCTCATAAAGCTCCCGGAGTTCATCTGCCTCCTGTCTTGTGGCACCCAGCCGATACAATACCTTTGCGTTATTTACTGCTTCCTGTGTCATGAGCATCACCTGTTTTCATAATTTTCCGTGCAGCGATAACTGCCAGTTTGGCAATCTCAGCCTGAGCTGCCTGCTGTGCCTTTTCCTGCTCGTTTGCAATATCTTCCTTGGCTTTTTCTAACATATGCTCAGTCTCTTCCCGGGTCTTCTCTACCGAGCGTGCATGCTCTTCTTCTGCTCTTGCTCTGGCATCAATAATAATCTGGTCTGCCTCCGTTCTTGCATCCGATAAGCGTTCTTCATAATCTGCCTTTAATTTTCTGGCATCTTCTTCGCTTTTCTTTGCATCGTCGAACTGCTTCTTTACCATTTCTTCTCTTGCCTCAATCACATTCATGACTCTCTGATAAAGAAATTTACGAAAGACTACATATAATACCAGCAGATTTACAACGGTCCATAAAATATTCCAAAAATTAATGCTAAGCATTTCCCGTACCTGCCTTTCTATAATCTTTCTTTATTATTTTAAGAAGAGGATGATTAACAATGCGATAACGAATCCGTAAATAGCAGTTGCCTCTGCCAATGCACATCCAAGAAGAAGTGATTTGCTGATTTTGCTCTCTGCTTCCGGCTGTCTTGCAATTGCATCTACTGCGGATGATGTTGCTTTTCCAATTCCAAGTCCTGCTCCAATACCTGTTAATACTGCGATACCTGCTCCAATTGCTACTAATAATGTTGATGACATAATATGCACTCCTTTTCTTTTCTACTTTTTTGTTTCTCTTTTTATTTTTTCTTCCCTATTCGGTTGCTTCTTTGACGAACAATGCGGTCAGAAATACGAATACATATGCCTGAATCAATCCGTCAAAAATGTCAAAATAACAGCTAAATACTGCTGGCAGAATTGCCGGTACTACCATTTTCAGCAATTCCATAATGACAAATGAACCTAATACATTTCCAAAAAGTCGCATACACAGCGACAATGGTTTGATAAAGACCTCCAGAATATTGATTGGAAGTACTACCGGCATCGGCTCTGCAAAACTCTTAAGCCAGCCCTTCGTTCCTTTCCTGCGGATACCCGCCATCTCAATCAATATGATACTCATCAGGGACAATGCTGCAGTAACATTCATATCCTTGGTCGGTGGTTTAAATCCCAGCAGACCGATTAAGTTGGCAATTCCAATATAGATTGCCACCGTCATAAGATAAGGAATATACCGCTTTCCATTTTCGCCTATGGTATCCCGGAAGAAGTTATTCAACCCGTTTACAGCCGTTTCCAGAATAATCTGTCTGCGTCCCGGATGTTCCACACTTAAGTTCCTGGTCAGTAGTATGCACAGCACAATAACTACTGCCATGATAATCCAGGTTACTACTACGGATTCATAAATGGGAATGCCTCCGAATATCGGAATTGTAAATACCGTTTCACAGTTCAATTCTTCCATCAGGCTATTTACCAGAGCATCCATCTGTCTCACTTCCTTCTGCTGCTCTAAGGCATTTTTAAATCGTTAAAATTCTAACAAGAAAAAAATGCAAACGCAACCGTTTTCTTCCTGTGAAAATAGGTCTGACCATTTGCTGTTTTTTCGTGTAAATATTCCATATTCTTCTGCAATTTTTGCCAGTTTTTTGGTTGTTTTTTTATGCAATTTGTACACTTGCGTCAATTTGTATATTTTGGTATTAAAAAAATGCAGAAATTTCCTGTTTTTTCACAAACATTTTCTGCATTTTTCTTATTCTTTATAGACTTTATACAATTTTAATCATTAAGCTTACTTCACCAGAATTCCGTGGTGTTCCTCCATATAACCGCCGAAAATGGCATTCTTATAGCCTAATTTCTTAAATGCTTTTACCGCCTTTTCGGACCGGTAGCTGTAACTTCCTATAATATAAAAAGATTTTTCCTTATCCGGAAATCTCCGCAAAATACGGTCTTCCGTTATCTTGTCCAGCGGAATATTCTTTGTTCCTGCCACATGTCCTTTCTGGTAATCTTCCTTTGCCCGGCAGTCAATTATAATTGCATTTTCCGAAGTATGCGCTGCATTGATTGCTTCATTTACAGTCAGACGTTTCTTAAAAATACCCATTCTTCTGTTCCCTTCTTCTTTTGTTATGCTTTTGCCTGCATATAAATCCGGATGTTTTCTTCTAATAAATCCAGATCCACCGGTTTGGCAATGTGTGCATCCATCCCTGCTTCCATACAGGTCCGGATATCTTCCGCAAAGGCATTGGCAGTCATGGCAAAAATCGGTATTTTCGCTGCTTCCTTCTTCTTAAGTCTCCGGATTTCTTTCGTTGCATCATAGCCATTCATAACAGGCATCTTAATATCCATTAAAATAATATTATATCGTCCTTCCTCCGCTCTTGCAAACATTTCTACGGCTTCCTTACCATTTACTGCCCGGTCACAGTCTGCACCTTCCATTTTTAACAGTTCTTCCAATATTTCTGCATTTAAATCATTATCATCTGCTATCAGAAAACGCATTCCTTTTAATGTCATTTTCTCTTTTTCTGTTGCTTGTCCTTTTCCCTGCAATTGCTGCTCTTTTCTTGCCTGTTCGATGCACCGTTTAAAATTTGTCACAAAAAACGGCTTGCTTAAAATACTTTGAATTCCAGCATAACCCGCTGCTTCTTCTATCTCCTTACAATCATAGGCAAAAAGCAGTAATACTGTTTTCTCTCCCAGAATCCGATGCAATTTTTCTGCTGTAGTAACACCATCCATTCCCGGCATCTTCCAGTCTATAATTACAACATCCCAACTCTTTGTTTTTCCAGTTTCTACCATCTGTTCTGCCATATGAACCGCCATTTCGCCGGAATCTGCTGTCTGCACATCAATCCCAAACGGATGCAGCGTATCCATAATATATCTTCCTGATTCACTCTCATCATCAACCACCAGTACCTGGCTTATCTTCTGCAGTTTCCACCAGTTAACCTTCTCCTGGTACTTTATTTTCCGGAAATTCAAAATCACCTCAAAAGTAGTTCCTTTTCCAAGCTTACTCTCCACATGAATGCTTCCACCCATTAACTCCACCAGACTCTTGGCAATTGGCATTCCAAGACCCGTTCCGGAAACCGGATTAACAGTGCTTTGCACTTCCCGGCTGAATGGGTCAAAAAGATTCTTAAGATACTCTTCACCCATCCCCTGTCCATTATCACTGATCCGGAACTGATACTGTGCAAAGTTTCCCTTTTTCTTTGGTACTTCTGTAATATCAAATACTATCTTACCGCCCTTTGGGGTATATTTTACTGCATTGGATAAAATGTTCAGCAGTATCTGCTTCAGACGTAATTTATCTGCTTCCACTTCTTCTGTTTCTATCCGATGTACATGAATCATGAATTCCTGCCTCTTCTCTCTGGTCTGTGAACGGATGATCATATCCAGTTCTTCCACCAGTTCAGCAATATTCGTGTTCGTAATATTAAGGACCGTTTTACCGGCCTCAATCTTCGACATATCAAGGACATCATTAATGAGTCCAAGCAGATGTTCCCCTGAATAAGTCAGTTTTCTTGCATATTCCCGGACACAATCCGAATTTTCAGCATCTCTTGAAATCAGTGTAGCCAGTCCCATAACCGCATTTAAAGGAGTCCTCATATCATGGCTCATATTGGATAAAAATACACTTTTCGCTTCATTGGCACGCTCTGCCTCTGCTTTTGCCGTATTTGCAAACTGCACCGTCTCTTCCAATGCAGTATTAACTTCTTCCAGCTTCTCTGCTGCTTCTGCCTGCTGCATTGCATTTCGTCTCGCGTAAGCTACCTTATTCTTTTCATTATAAATCCATAGAATACTGATACCCAGTGCTGCTAACATTGCAATGATAATACAGGTCACTGTCAGCCAGATATGCAGCATCATAATCTGATAATCTGCCAGTACATTCTGCACAATCGTACTGTCCACTTCGCAGGCTATCATATACTGTGTTCCTTTTAATGCACGATACGAAAAATAGTCGGACTCATTTTCACGTTCCAGGGTTATACACCCGGAGCTGCGTTCTGCATAGTCCGACTTCACTTTTTCATAATCTTTCTTATTCATAATCTTTTGTTCATGGTAACTATCAAACAGATTATAATTTATGGTTACTTCACCCGGCTCATTATTAATGCTTGCGTATGCCACTTCTCCGTTTTCATCCATGACATAGATATTAGCCTGTCCGTTATAAGCAGACGTTACAAAAAGATCGTTAATAATCTGTGGCCGGAAGAGAAATGCAATTGCTTCATATTCTTCCCCATTGACCAAAAAAGAATCTACTGATTTTGCAATTATAAAGATTTCCTCTCCATCCTTCCAGGTGCAGTACTGCGCAATTCCTTTATTCTCACCAAATAATTCCGACAATCCATCCTGCATCTGTATTCTGCCATTCAGTCCACGCATGCACAGATATTCACCTTCATCATTGACAAAGACAATATCCCGCACCATATTACTTTCCATAGAGTCAAAATAGTTCTGGTAATCTTTCAGTTCTGCTTCCCTTTCCCCATCCCCGAACATATATTTTTCAATAGAATCTATCTGTTCATAAGTAATCTCCAGACGGTTCCGGTAAGCACGCTCCATCTGTTCCATCAGTTCAGATAAACTCTGTTTGCTGTTCTTATCAATGTATTGGTTTGAACCCCCAAGGTCTTTTGACATCCATCCAAATATCAAAGCCATAACCACAATACATACAATTAATACCGTAAAAACCTTTTTTTCCTGCTTTTCCTTTTTCATCCCACATAATACCTTCCAATCTGTTTCAGCTTATCAGACTGGTTCCTGCAAATTTTGTCGAAAAAGCAAGATGTCTCTGCCTAATTAAATCTTTCCTGAAGTCCGTTTTTCCCTTAAGTCCTCTACCAGCGCATAAACCTCCGGTCTCCGTTCCTTCAGATGTTCGTCTAACGCATGCCGGCGTTCTTTAAAGCGCTCTGCCAGTTCCGGATGTTCCTTTGCAATACGCTCATGTACTTCCCGTCGATGTTCCTCTAACCGCATAGCCAGCGTTCTTTCATCTTTACCGGAAATATTAACAATCTCTTTCAAATGTTCCTCTAAATGCTCCAGCCACTCATCTTCGTCCAGTTCTTCCATATGGGACCAGCTTCCATGTAACAGCTTTTCCACATCTCCTGTCTTTTTCAGCTGTTCTATCTGTGCCACAATCTGCCGCTCTATAGCATCTTCAGTTTCCGAACCAAATGCCCAGACAAATTCCTGCACCCGGTTATCCGCCCGCTTTCTTGAGGCACTGCGCTGTTTATTGTCTACACCGCCCTCCAGCGGATAAGGACGTTCATAACCCATATCCTTTAAAGCAATATGTATTGTTCTTCTTGCGCTGCCCTCTTCTATGATGTGTCCCAGACCAAGCTTTCGCATCTGTTCATTCAAATCTGCAATATGTTCTGTAATATAAAAACAGATACCACGTTTCTTAAGGCCCTGATACAGCATTTCCAACTGATCCGCCGCTGTAATGTCCATGGAGCCGATAGCACTGGCATCTAAAATGACTGCCTTCGTATCCTCTTTTATATTGTCTTCAATGTCCCGCTTTAACATCTGCACATTAGCAAAAAAGAGATTACTGCTGAACCGGTATATCAGAACGCCTTCTATCGCATGTATCTGATGACTTTCTTTTAAATCCCGGAAATGGCGATGTCCCGGCTGGATTCCAAGAAAACATCTTGATGGCTTGGCAGTACGGATAATCATCTCAGTAAAGGAAAGTATAATGCCAATCAAAACGCCATTGATGGTTCCAAGCATCAGCACGCCAAAGAATGCTCCTAAGAAAATGAAGAATTCTGTACGGCTGACCTTCAACAATCTTGCAGCAAGCTCAAATTCCGTTGCCCCAAGTAATGCAGAAATTACAATTGCCGTCAGCATCGGAATCGGAAGATAGCCGATAAATCCGGTTCCGCAAAGCAACAATACCAGCATGGATAAACCGGCTATGATTCCAGTCAGCTGTGTCTTACTCTGATACTGTTCTCCCATTGCAGTTCTTGAAACAGAGCCATTAATAGGACAGCAGCCTGTAAATGCTGCCAGGAAATTTCCCATGGAGAATGCAAAAATTTCCTGATTATCATTCATTCGATATCCATTCTTCTGTGCGAAATTATTTTCTGCCAGAAGCGTTTCTGCCATAATGACCACTGCCACCGAAAGGCTGATAGTTACTACCTCTTTCATCGGAAGCATGCGGATATCCGGAATCACAAACTGTGGAAGTCCCGGTTCTACTGCAGACAGCGTCTGGATCCCCCATTCCCTCACCGGAAAAAATTTTGTCATTACTGCTCCTGCTGCCATTAAAAGCACTGCCATTGGAAATTTCGGCATTACTTTCTTTGATACAAGAAGTATCAGAAGGGAAATGCCGCCTAAAATCAGGGATGGCAGATTCACCTTCGTCTGCCCGATATGCTCCACCAGCTCAATGAGTTCTCCAACGCCGGCGGTACCGCCCATTAACTTTGGTACCTGCATCAGAATAATCGTGGTGCAGATTCCGGTAATAAATCCACCCATAACCGGTGCCGAAATATAGTTCACCAGTTTTCCCGCTTTCATAAAATAAAACGCCAATAACCAGACTGCCACAAAGAAAGTAAGTACCGGCACTGCTGCAATTGCTTCACTGCTTCCACTCTCAATACCAAGTCCCACCAGTGCCGAACCGATTAAGGCTGCCGGTGCCGCATCTACGCCAAAAATAAACTGTGGTGAAGTCGAACACAGTGCAAATATCAGAATTGGGAAAATGGAACCATATAGACCATAGACTGCCGGAAGTCCTGCAATCTGTGCATAGCCCATAGCTATCGGAATGGAAACTGCCATAATAATAATACCGGCCAGAATATCCTTTGGAAAATTTTTCTTATCATATTTACGAATGGTAGCTGCAAGTTGTATGCGCATATTATCGCTTCTTTCTACTATATTATTTTTTATTATACGGCAAATAAGATGATTGTACAATTCTTTTGGCAGCAGAAAGGACAGGCTCTTTATCCGTGCCTGTCCTTTCTGTTCTGGTTGTTCTAATTATTCTGTTCTGTTTATTCCATTCTGATTATTCTTTTTTATTTCTGATTATTCATTTTCAGTTGCTTTCTTTCTTCTGAAAACAAACATTCCTCCACAACCTGCTGCAATTAATGTCATACAAACTGCAATTGCAGAATTATCACCTGTCTTTGGTTTACCGGATGTCTTTACGGTTGGCTGGCTATTTGCTGTTGTTGATGCATTTGCTGCTGTCCCAGCCGCACCACCGGAAGCTGTACTGTCACTTCCGGAAGTTGTCCCGCCATTTCCGGATGTTGTACCACCATTTCCTGTGGCTGCCGTATCTGCCAGCTTTTCTGTGGTAATAAGATAAGTAGAGCAATGATTCTGTTTTACGGTCAGATATCCTTCTGAATCTACTACTCCTGCATCAATATTTAAAATCGTTCCATTGTCAAATAACCGGCTGTAATATAAGGTCTTTCCGGCATACCGGGTTCCCACAAAAATACGAATCTGTGCTTCTGCCGGAAGCTGACCGGAATAATTATACTTAATCTGTTCAATGAAAATATTCTTATTTACTGCACTTGGAAGTGTGCCCAGCTGACTGTAATCTTTTACAATCTTTACTCCAAAATCATAGCTGGAAACATGATCAACGGCTGACATGGTTCCTTTTCCAAAGGTAAAGGAAAGCTCATCATTGGATTTGATAACAATGTCCTTTGTCTGATTCTCTGCCAATATCTGCCGGAATCCATTGTCGGAAATAGCGGTATCTCCATCTGTTACATCCACTACACCATTCACTACAACCTGCTTCGGTGTAAAGGAAATCACATCCGCCCCGGAATATACATTGTAAACATTCTCTACTTCTTTTCCTTCAAATTCATAACCAGCCGGTAAGGTATCTTCCGCAAGCGCCATGTTTTCTACAAGCTCTTTCATAACCGGATGTGCTGCGTCCATAAGATATCTGGTTTCCTGTGTATTATAATCCGTATAACTCATAAGAATCGGACAAAGAATCCGGTAAGAATTACCAGCCTCATAATAGGTTCTTCTATAAATAAAGGTGTCTCCCGTATCCTGTTTCTTTACCAGACAGGCATCACTTCCTCCACTTGCCATCGTAGTGGAATAATAAGCTGCTATCTCTCCATTTGCTGTATATGCCGAAATATCCGTAAGCTTATCTTCTACAGTTATTGCTACCTCTGCATCCAGCGTAGTGCATTCCAGCAATTTTTCAATCCGGTAGGTCTTATTTCCGGACATATCGGTTACTTCTGTTATAACAAACCGGCCTTCTTCTCCGGTTTTTGTATACACATCACTCTGGACCGGACTGATATCAGTTCCAAAATAACCACCATATACCTGAATCATTTCAAAAGGATGCTCTGCCTGAATCTTCATGTCATTAACCTGTCCCTTTGCCACAATCGGTGATGACGTATAATTCCAGGATGAACCAAACGGACATCCGTCAGTTCCACGATATACCGTTACTGTACTGTCCCCGGAAACCGTCAGCAGCGACTTGCCGCCTTCTGCAAATAATTCAATACCATCCGGGTTCTTTCTGTTTTCATTGACAGTAAGGCTTCCGGAACCGCAGATTGTCAGGGAGCCGCCCCAGCCGCCATGCCAGATTCCAAGATTCTGCAGCTTATTACTGCCTACCAGATTCAATTTAAAATCGTCTCCCATCATGTTGGTATAAAGTGCAACATCCGGATGGTCATAATTGGTTAAGGTCAGCGTATTGCTTGCCTGGTCATAAGACGCTCCGTCCACTGTATTTTTCTCATTGGTGGAAAATACAACCGTATCATTCAATTGAATATTGGCAAATGCAAACTCTCCTTCCATGCATGGTCCATTTGATGCCTGCACCGGAATCATGGACGGAACCATCATCAGGGATGCTGCCAGTGCCACTGCACCAATACATTTTAAAGCACGTTTCATTTTCATAAATCTATCCTTCCTTTCTTCGTATTATAAAAACACTATAAGGAAAACGATAGATTCTGTGCAGTCTACATCCGTTTCAAAATATGAGAAATTTATCTCACCCAGCTTTTTTGCAGCATTTCAAGCTACTAATCCTGCTTGCCTAATGAAGTCTTTCTTAATGCTGCCGCAATAATAAATGCATACACTCCACCAATCAGTGAGGTAACTACCTGAGTCAGTGAGAACTGAAGCTGCAATACCTTTAACATTGGTGCCATTTTCTCCGGTAGCATGTTCGGTAAGATAATAAGAGAAATTACAACTCCCATAAATAATCCTTTTAAGATAGAACCGATTACAATAGAAACCGGGAATCCTGCTTTACTACCAAGCTTACCCTTAAACAACGCTACACAAAGCACCAGAATGGCATTTCCTGCCATAATGCATGGAAACATTGCTGGAATGGCTGCCATTACCGGGCTTCCGGTAATAAAGAATGCAGTAACCGGTGTAATAATACTTAAAATAATTCCGCATGCCAGTCCCGCATACAATACAGTTAAGATTAATGCTGCATTGATAACTGGTCCTGTTATGTATACACTTAAATTTTTAAAGAACTGACTTGCAATACAGATTGCAAGCATAATTGCACTAACTGTAATTTGTCTGGTTTTCATTTTCATGATGTCTTTCTCCTCCTGTGCATCTATATTCGTAGGAACCGACCTGTTCCATACCAACGCAATCATACTCCAATGAAAGCCAGAATGCAACCGGATGATTTCTCATCTGCGATTCTGTAAACCATTTTTATAATTGTTCCAGTGTGCTCTTTACACTATTTGCGGCACTTAAAATCACATTGGACGATGCTGCAATCTCCTCCGTTGCTGCAGCAAGATTCTGAATCCGGTTGCCGGTATCATTTACAACATTTGCCAGCTCATCCGCATCTTTGATAATCTCCGCAATGGATTCTTTTACCTTTGCCTGGCTCTCTGTACTCCGGGATGCCGTATCCTTGGAATTCATGGCCAGTTTATTTATCTCATCTGCAACTACTGCAAAACCTCTTCCCGCCTCTCCTGCACGGGCTGCTTCGATATTGGCATTCAATGCCAGAAGATTAGTCTGTGCAGCAATGGAGACTACTTCCTGATTATTCTCTGCCATAGATTCCAACAGCATATCAATCTCCTGCATTCTGCCAGTCAGCTTCTCACAGAATTCAGACACATTACCAATTTCCTCTGATACTGCACTGCATTCCGTCGCATTACTTTCGTTTCCATTCACCATATCATCCACAGAATCATAGAGTGATACAAACAAGTCATTGACTGTCTCCACCGTTGTTTTAATATTCTCCTGCTGTTTCTCCACTGCATCTTTTTCTGCCTTGATTTCATCAGCAAGTTCTAATGCTCTCTTCTTCTCTTCCTCTACGGTATCCTTTACAAAATGAATACAATTTTCCTTCTTATTGAAGCCATTATAAATAGCAAATGCCATCTTTTCACAGCTTTCATAGCCACAACATTCGCAGTCAATGCATCTTGCTTCCTTAGTCTTCTTGCCCATCTCATCATAAATCTGATTCAGTTCCTCTGTAGACGGAAGTTTATAATTGCACTCTTCGGAGCGGTCTGTATATTTTCTAAGATAATTCTCCAGGTTTAATTTTGAGAACTGCTTATTTAATTTTGCAAGCCGCTGTGCCGGAGTCAGTTTTCTTGACCAGGCACTGTTCTTCGTATTCTTCTTACAGTTCTCCTGTATCTGATGGATATTATATAAAGCTGTATCTGTTCTTGCAATTTCCTCTTCGACACCGGTTCCATAAATACAACCCATGCCACAGTTTAATGCATCAATGAATAATTCCTTATTCATGCCCTTTGCAATTTCTTCCTTATGCTCCTCTAAATAACGATATGTATGCTTCTCTCCTTCTATCTGGCGTATATATACATCGTCCCCTAAGAACCAGTATACATTTTCCTTTAAGCCACCCGGCATCGGATAGATGGAACCAAGTCCATATTCAATTTCATCACTGGCAAATGTGCCTGATATATTATGTTCTCTTACATATTTCATCAAATGATCAAATGTCACATTATACGATACATAGCCTTCTGTATCCGGGTCATGAATCTCTGACCATTTTGCAACACATGGACTGATAAATGCCAGTTTATCCGTAATTCCCATCTCCTGTTTTGCATAAATTGCGCTGCACATCATCGGACTGTGTACCGGGAATAACTTTGGAAGAAGCTCCGGTAAGTAGTGTTCAATATATCCCACAATTGCCGGACATGGCTGGGAAATTCCACCGGTAAAGTTGTATTTCTTTACATAATTAAGATATCCCCAGGTTGTAATGTCTGCACCGAAAGATACACTGATTATACGGTTCACTCCAAGATTCTTTAATCCTCCCAATACCTTCTCATAATCTCCAGGATAATTTGCCTTGAACGCCGGAGCTAATAGTATGGATATTTTCTCACCTTTTGCAAGGTCTGCAAAGAATTGCTCCGTATCATCTTCAAATTCTCTTGCACCATGCTTGCAGGCATCCATACATGCACCACAACCAATGCACTTTGCCGGATCTACCTGAATCCGCTCTGTTCCATCTTCTTCTGTTACTGCCACACATGCCCCCGGACAAGGACACACGCGAATACATTTGTTACACCCAATACAGCTGTCATTGGTAAAAACCAGACTCATTTCAAGCACCACCCTTTACTTATACTCATACATTAACTTTTTCAATTTCAACAAATAATATCCCATATTTGTCTATTCGTTAATAATATTATTTCTCAACAAAATTGTCAAATATTCACACTTTCTCACAGGATTTATTCTTACGATTTTTGTCAATTTTCGGCAATTTTTGTGCAAAAATAATCTTTGCAGCTATTGTCCGATAGAAGTTCGCAGCTACTTCATCAGAAAATGCTCCCGCTCAGGGTATTGCTGCCGGAATGCTTCCAATGCAGCTTTCTGCAAAACAGCAAATTCTCTGTCCATATGAAATTTATGTGGCATTGTAAATGCAATTGCACTTATCTGCTCTGCAATTTTTTTAGCAATTCCTTCCTCTGACAACTGTCCCATTCCAAATACGAAAGAGGTGAATCCTCTCCCCTTTTTACTCACATCCATAAATGTCAGAAACGTATTTTTTAGCTCTGCCTGAAGTATCTCCTGTTCCACCGGGCTTCGATTCTCTACATCCAGAAGATATAACCCATTTATGATTTCAACTGCCTGTTTCTTCCGCTGTCCCGAAAAATCTACTCCTGTACTTTCCGAAAGATATTTCATCTGCATCAGATAACCAATAAAGGTATCCTCTTTCTTTTTCTTCTTTCCATATCGTGCATATAAAAGCTGCTCCCGGAAAATGTCTCCTTCTGTCTGTTCCGTACACCCGTATTTCTGCCATAGTTCCATTCTTTTTCCAGCATTGACTTCCTGATAAAAATCATTCAGCCACTTTGAATCTTCCTGCATAATATTTCCTCTTCGTCACTATTTTATAAAATCTTCAACATTACTGATGTCAACTTTACGATATTGGGATACATAATATTTTTCTTCCTGCAGGCTTTGTACTTCCTGATTTTTTCCATCGTAAATGTCCACTGCAAGCCTTGCCATTTCTTCAGCCTGGTCTTCCTTGTCATTATATACGGTTCCCTGCATGGTTCCATTCTGTATTGCCTCTAATGCATCTTCCAATCCGTCAATGCCAAATATAATCGGCCACTCTTTCTGATTATAACCGGCATCTTTATAAGCTTCAATTGCCCCTAATGCCATTTCATCATTATTGGAAATAACCATCTCCACTTCTGTCCCATACTGACTGATAATCTGATTCATTCTATTTTCCGCCTGTCCCCTGTTCCAGTCTGCAAACAGGTAGCTCAGTTTTTCCAGATTGATTCCCTGTTCTATCAGTGTCTTTACTGAACTGTCTGTACGGCTGATGGCATCCTGATGTCCAGCCTCTCCCTCCAGTAAAATATACTGAATTCTCCCATCCTGATTCCTGTCAACCTCAGGATGATTCTTTATATAATCTGCTGCAATTTCTCCCTGCATCTCGCCGGACTGTTTTGCCTCACATCCCACATAGTATAGTTGATTCCACTGCGACAAATCCTCCGGAACCGGTTCTCTGTTAAAGAAAATGACAGGAATATCATGCTGTCTTGCCAGTCTGATAACGGTTGTCGGATCCGTTCGGTCAACCAGATTTACACATAAGATATCGCATCCGGCATCTATCATTTCTTCGACAATTTCATTCTGGGCTTTCTGATCATTATCTGCACTTCTGACAGATGTTATAATCTTCCGCTCTTCTGTTTCCCGCTTCTTTAACTCTTCCTTCAGTTCATCCACCGTGGCGTTGATAAACGGGTCATCATGCGTATAGGTAACTACACTCACCCTCAGTGTATTTTCTATCCGTTTTGTCTTCTGATTGCATCCGGGCAGCACCAGTATCAGTATTATCAGTGTTACCGTAACCGCCATTGTCCTTCTTCTTGTTCTACTCATATGAATACAAAAACCTTTCCAGATCTTTTGAATACAAATCTTCTTTATTGATTATTCTGACTTCTGTTTCACAACTGTTCATTTTATAAAAGGAATGCCTTAGCTTTTTTGCAATCTCATTCATACTCATATACCCCGTCTCGTAATCATCCGGTACGACAAGACATTCTATATTCTGATTATCTAATAACACAATTGTTTTTTCACTGCTTCCAACTCCATAAATCTTTGCACCGTGATACTTATTTCCTTCTGCAGCCTCACCCACTTCTTCTAATGCCCAATTGTCCAGAATTACCAGATAATCCACCTGTTTCTTAGATGCAATAATCTCACTGGTGTTCTGGTTTCCCCTGGCATAATTGTACTCCCAGGAAATTTCACAACCACTTCCCTCCAGTCCATCTTTTAACCCTGCAATTCTGTTCACATTTTCCTCTGTCTCTGCCTTTCCAAGAATGACACCGATTTTTTTATTCTCCAGTTGTTCTTCATCATCCTGTATTAACCGCTTTGCAAGCATCTGACCAATCTTATAATTATCCGGTTTTACCGTTGCATAACCAGATGGCTCTTCTGCGTAGGTATCCTCATTAATCAGTATAAACGGTCTCTCTCCCTGCAGCCGGTTCAGCATAGTCTTTGTTTCTTTTCCCGGAGCCGGACAGATTACAAATGCATCTACATTATTCTGCAGTTGTTCATTAATCAGTTCCTCTTCATCCTCCATGCTTTCAATTAAATCTGTATTACAAATGATCAGATGCAGATTATTATTTTCCGCAGACTGTTTTAACCCATTCAGCAATGCATCCCATCTCTTATCTCCGGAATCTTCCACAATAACCGCAACTCTTTTCATAGACTCATTATCTGAAAAAATCCTGATTATAAAAAATGCAGCCAGTACAATAAGCATCAGTTCTGTGAGGATAAAGGTAATCTTATTTTTTTTCATCTTCTACCCTCTCTCTTTTTCTGTTCTGATTTTCAAGTTCTCCACGTTTTTCCTCTGAATAAGGAATTGCCGGGATATGTATTACAACCTTTGTTCCTTCATCCGGCTCACTGTAAATTTTTAATCCATATTCTTTGCCAAACATCAATTGTATTCTGGTATGCACATTGATAAGCCCAACTCCCGAACCATGCTTTGGAACTTTTTCACTATTTGTCAGAAGATTATCAACCACTTCCTGGCTCATGCCCATTCCATTGTCCTCTACCGACAGGAAAATATCATTCCCTTTCTGCTCACCGCGGACAATAATTTTGCCGCCCTCATCTTCATCCATATTTCCTACTCCATAATAAATTGCATTTTCAAGCAATGGCTGTACTACCAGTTTTACAGTACAGCATTCCTCTACGTTTTTATCAATCAGAAATTCCACCTGAAAACGGTCTTTATAACGAATCTGCTGTATATTCATATAACTTTTGCTATGTTGTAATTCTTCCGAAATCCTTATCACTGTTTTTCCTTTTGAAAGACTGATGCGAAGCAGTTTTGCCAGTTCCGAAATCATAAAAACAGCTTCTTCATTCTTATTTGCCTCTACCATCCAGGTGATGGATTCCAGTGTATTATAAAGAAAATGTGGATTAATCTGGCTTTGCAGTGCATCCATTTCACTTTTTCTCCGCTTATTCTGCTGCCGGATAATTTCTTCCATCAATTGTTCTATCTGCTTATATGAATTCTGGACAGAATATGCCAGATGCCTTATCTCCGAAGCACCCCCTATATATATTTCAGTCTTTTCTCCTGTTTCATAAGACTTTACGGATTCATCCAATTTCAAAATCGGTTTTGAAATCTTTTTTGCCATAATTTTATTCACAACAAAAAGCATCATCAGAAGAATAATTGCCGTGGCAATTATATAATACCGGAACTTATTAATGCTTGCCGTCTGCACCCCCTCCGGTACAACTCCTACCAGTTTCCATCCGGTATAAGATAGACTGTTCACTACTATATTACTTTTTTCCCCATTCACAGAAATCTCATATGTACCATCTGCATAACCAGCAGCTGTACTGCTATCTTCTGTAAAAAGTCCCCTGTCTATTTCTGCTTTTCTTGGGTGATAAAGAATTTCTCCATCATCTGTACATAAATAATAATACGTCTCTCCCGCTGCTTCATTCAGGTTATCTAAAACCTCTTCTATCATGGAATACTTCATATCAACCAGCAATACTCCACTGTCCGGAGTGTCACCATGATTCATATCCACCAGGCTGCTTAAAGACACCACCCAGTTATATTGATATGTCTCATTCCCAAACAAATCCTGAATATGGGGTGTTGATATATGTATATTTTCTATCTCATCTGTAGCACTTTTATACCAGTCCTGCTCTGTTACTTTCTGATTCTTTTCTCTGGTAGCCACTGGTTCTGCTGCAATAATTTTACCATCACTGTCATAAAGAGCCATACTCTGCAGCTTATCATTATTTACTTCATACAACAGGCTGAACTGCCTGCTGAATTCCTGATCAGAAATATCATATTCCTGCACAATATTATAATTAACAGCATTACAAATCTGTCTCATATTCCGCAGTTCATTATTTACCTGATCCACTGTACTCTCTATCCGGCTTTCTGCATTGGAAATTGCGGTTTCTTTTACTGACATTTTAAAACGGCTATAAATCAGTAATCCCATAACTATTGTTGTAACAATGGTCAGGGCAGAAAGAACTGTCATAAGCAGTGACTGTATATCCATCCAGGCTGAAATATTCTGCATCATATTTTGAATTATATTCCTTTTTTCGTGCTTTTTCTTTCTGTTTTTTTTCTGATTCATACCTATCCATATTCCTATTCTGGTGATTTTCTGTATTTTGACGGAGATACTCCAAATTTCTTTTTAAACACATAACTGAAGTAATTTGCGTCCAGATACCCTACTTTTTCTCCAATTTCATAACTTTTATCATTGGTTTCTACAATAAGCCTGACTGCGACATCCATCCGGTAATCCGTCAGATATGTAATAAAGGATTTCCCGGTTTCTTTTTTAAATATCGTTGAAAAATACGAATTGGATACACCAAGCACTGAGCATACCGTATCCAGGGAAAAATCAGGTTCCATATAACGCTCTGCCACAACATTCTTTGCATCTGTAATCAGCCGCCTTGAAGTATTATTTCTTGCACTTTTCAACTTTTCACTAATTGCCACTGCTGCTTTTTTCATCCACTTCATCAGAGTTGCTTTATCCAGTTCCGGCACCTTTTCATAGAGATTTTCTTTTTCTTCAAAGAAATCATTAAAGTCCATAAAATTATTGGCGCAGAACCGGTAAAAAGCACCTACCATCTCCATAACTGATAAATGATACTGATTTACTGTGGCAGCACTTTTATGAAGTTTTTCCACTTCCCTCTCTACTGCTGACTCAATGTCTTTTACATTTCCAAGATAAATCGTTTTAAACAACTCATGCATTTTTGTATCTTCTGACTGTACGGCTACCGTCTGCTCCCGTGGAACTACTTCCGCAATATTTATAGCCCTTGCAGTTCCATAAAGAACCCGGTAGGATACTGCTTTTCTTGCACCTTCATAAGAATTACTGATATTCAAAAGACTATCGCAATATCTTCCAACACCAGCCGTTACAACTGCACCAATCACACGGTTCGCCCATCTGCAGAATCTATCGCAAAAATCTGTCAGTTCTGTTGCCTTATCTTCTGAATCAAGCGATACTATCAAAACTGTATTCCCAAGATACATAAATTCCTGACAGTTGAGTTCTGATGCAATCCTTTCCTTTATTTCATGCTCGACAGACATGGATAACAACAATGGATTCATTCCTTCCGGCACATGGTGCTCTGAAGTATGAAATACCACGCTGCAATAATAGGGTCCCTCCAGTGGAATCTGATAAGCAGATAAAAATTTCTCATATTCTGTCTCATTTACCCTGCCTTCAATTAACGAAACAAAAAAATTCGTCCTTAGCACCGGAAGTGCATCCTGGAAATAATTTTGCAGTTTTTTAACATTTAATTTTTCTTCTCTTTCCCGGTTTAAAGTCTCTTTCAGTCTTTCCATGCAGTCAGATAATTCAACTGCATTTACCGGCTTTAACATATATTCTTCAATTTCCAGATGTACTGCCTCTTTGGCATATTCAAATTCATCAAATCCTGTAAAAATAATAATATGTATATTTGGATAATCATTATTTAACTTCTGCGCCAGTTCCAGGCCATTCATATAAGGCATTTTTATATCGGTTATCACAACATCCGGCTGTATATTTTCTACCAGTTCCAGGGCTTTCACTCCATTGGTTGCACTGCCTGACACCTCAAAGCCCAGTCCATCCCAGTCCATCTTATGTTCCATTGCCTGGATTGCTTCTATTTCATCATCAACTAAAATCACTTTATACTTTTCCATATGACGTTCCTCTTTCAGCATGTTCAGCTCTTTCTTCTCCTGCTCTTATTATATCAGACAAATGTCTTTTTCTGAATACCTGATATTGTTTAGGCCGTCCATTCATCTCTGGCGATGAGCGGGCGGCCTATGGTGATTATATGTGAATGATTATGATTACGAATTACTTATTTTTTCTGTACATATTTCAGACAGTCAAGTGTTACTGCTGCCAAAATGATGATTCCTTCGAAAATAAACTGAAGATTTGTATCAATACCCAAAATGGTAAGGGAATATGTAAGGGATGTAAAGATAAGTACACCAGTTACAACTCCGGAAATCTTACCAATACCACCGGTAAAGGATACACCACCAACTACGCAGGCTGCAATAGCATCCATATCCCATCCTTGTCCATATGCTGCACTACCGGAACCAACCATTCTGTTACATTCCAGCCAGGAACCAAATCCATACAGGATACCTGCCAGAATAAATGCTCCTAATGTTACTTTAAATACAGATATACCGGAAACTGCTGCTGCTTCAGGATTTCCACCAACCGCATACAGATTCTTACCAAATGTTGTTTTATTCCAGATGAACCATACTACGATAATTGCAACAACAGCCCAAAGGATAATTGTCGGGAATTTTCCAATCTGCGGAATAAACATAGCCGGGATTGCAGAATCAATAGCTCCGAAGGAAACACCTTTTGTTGCATATGTTACAAGTCCGAAAATAATCAGCATGTTTGCCATGGTTGAAATAAACGGATGCATCTTGAACTTCGCCATAAAGAAGCCTGCCAGCATAGAAAATGCTGTTGTAAGTACAATACAGACTGCCAATGCAAGAATTGCTCTTGCAGCAACCGGGATACCGGTAAAGTCAAAGATATGGCCAAATACACCACCTGTATTAATTCCATTATGCATGATGATGGTTGCTGTTACCATACCCATACCAACCATACGTCCAACAGAAAGGTCAGTACCTGTTAAAAGAATCAGTCCTGCAACACCTAATGCCAAGAACATTCTTGGTGAAGCCTGCTGCAGAATATTTAAGATGTTTGTCGTTGTCAGTAACTGTGTATTCTTTACAACCGGTGTAATAATACATAAAGCAATGAAGATTAAAATAATGACAATATACAACCCATTTTTATAAAGGAACTGTGTGGTATTAAAGGTATATTTGTAATTTTCAAATTTCTGTGCTCTCTTCTGTGCAAATGTATATCTTGACATACGGAGTAAGTCAATCAGATGATACTTATGTGCATATGCATCATGCCTTCTGTCCTTAATTTCCTGAAGTCTGGACTCATGTGCCATCTGGGCATCAAATAATTTATTCTTATAAACATACTTCTCGTCTTTTTTCTCATCTGCATCGCTGAGTCTGCTCATATTCTGCTCATGCTCTGCTTTGATGGAAGCACATATATTTTTGTATTCTGCATTTTCAGCTTCTTTCTCAGCTTTGCAGCTATCAGCAACTTTCTGATAGTAATCATTTTTATAATGTTTTGCAAGATAACCTTCTGCATCTGCGATAAGCTTTGATACTTTGTCTTTATTCGAAGACTCCACCGCTTTTGCCTTTTCTAAGGCTTCCTTGTCCTTTGCAATCATTCTGCTCTTTTCTTCTTTTGTTAAATTCTTATTTTCCTTTACGATTGCAATGTGATTTTTTAAGCTGCGCACCTTATCTGAACCATCCTTACGAAGTTCATCAATCTGTGCCTGTATTTTTCCTACATATTCATCAATCGGCTTCAAAAGCTCTGCCTCTGCAGCGGATGAAAGAATAATACTACTGTCTGCCATATCCAATGCTCCTTCCTGATTATAAATATTTCGCACTGAGTCTTAATAACTCTTCCTGATTTGTTTCCTTAGTATTAACAATTCCGGCAAGATGTCCATTTGACATAACACCAATCCGGTTTGTGATTCCAAGGATTTCCGGCATCTCAGAGGATACAACAATGATTGTTTTTCCCTGTTTTGCCATATTGATAATTAATTCATATATTTCGTATTTGGCACCTACATCAATTCCTCTTGTAGGATCGTCCATCATAAATATATTTGGTGAGCGCTCCAGCCATTTACCAAATATTGCCTTCTGCTGATTTCCTCCGGACAAACTGGAAATCATATCATCTGGTCCCATACATTTTGTATGCATGACTTTAATTTCTTCTGCCGTCGCACGAATCATATCATCATTGGAAAGTGCGAATCCATTTTTATAATGATTCATATTGGCGATTGTAGTATTAAATGTAATATCTGCTTTCAAGAAAAGTCCATTTGCTTTTCGTTCTTCTGTAATTAAAGCAAAACCATGATCCATTGCATCTTTCGGGGATGTAAAATTCATTACTTTTCCATTATAAATTACATTTCCTGCCGCTCTGGTACGCATACCAAAAATAGTTTCCAATAGTTCCGTACGACCGGCTCCAACCAGACCATACAGTCCAAAAATTTCTCCTTCTTTAATATCAAAAGAAATATTCTGTAATTTTGGTGCATACTTAGTTGAAAGATTCTGTATAGAAAGAACCGTTTCACCAGGCTGGTTATCTACCGGTGGAAAACGGTTATCCAAAGAACGGCCAACCATTGCAGAAATCAGTTCATTCATATTGGTATCTTTACTTGCCTTTGTCATAACAAGGCTGCCATCCCGAAGAACTGATATTTCATCACAAATTTCAAAAATTTCATCCATTTTATGTGAAATATAAATCAATGAAATTCCCTGTTCTTTTAACTGCCGCATCATCTTGAAAAGTTTTGCAACCTCCGGTGCTGTCAGTGATGAAGTCGGCTCGTCTAATACGATTACTTTGGAATGATAAGAAATTGCTTTTGCAATTTCACACATCTGGCGCTGTGATACAGACATTTTTTTCATTGGCTGTGTCAGATTAACAGTAATACCAAGTTTACGGAATAAATCGGAAGTTTCTTTTCTCATTCTTCCTTCGTCAATCATTCCCAATGAATTCTTCGGATAGCGTCCTAAGAACATATTGTCAATGACACTGCGCTCCAGACACTGATTTAATTCCTGATGAACCATTGCGACACCATTTTCAAGTGCATCCTTTGGGCCAGAAAAATTAACTTCTTTTCCATCTAATATTATTGTTCCTTCGTCCTTTTGATAAGTTCCGAAGAGACATTTCATCATTGTCGATTTACCGGCACCATTTTCACCCATAAGTCCCATGATTGTTCCAGGTCTGACATTCAGATTGATATGATTCAGAACCTTATTTCTTCCGAACGATTTGCTCATGCCGTTAATCGATAAGACATATTTATTCTTATCCTCTGCCATAATTCTACTTCCTTTTCTTTGAAAAGAAGGACACCATTTTTATCTGATGCCCTTCTGTATCTATGCTGTTTTCTTCCGGGCAATAACCTTATTTTGAAAGAAGTGATGTATAAGATGATGCATTGTCTGTTTTAACCATGTTGATTGCAAATGCATCATACTCACCCGGGTTGCCGAGACGGTTTGTAATGTTAGACTCTGTCTGTCCATCACCACCGATATAATCTACTTCAAGGTTCAAAAGTTTGTCATAGTTCTGAAGAAGTGGCTGATAAGTTGAGCTAAGGAAGTTATCGGAAGCATTGTAAATATCAAGCCATACCTTCTTGCTTGGACTCTTGCCTGCGTCCAGCTGGTTGGATACTTTGCTATAAACCTTGGTTGAGTCTGTGAAATCCTGATAATTATCAGCTGTAACAGCTATATTTAATGCATAGTAAGATCTTTCTTCTTCACTATATCTGTAATCTTCTCCTTCTGTTAAGCAGTTTCCTGCATCATCCGGAGTACCGATACCGGTATCAATGTCTACTCCATCTAAAGCATTACGAAGCACTCTTAATGTCAGGTAAGCCTGAACATCTGCATGCTGTGAAATTGTTCCGCCATATCCTTCTGCGATAGCTGCAACAGCATCACTATTTGCATCGTATCCGAAGGTTGGTACTTTGTTATCTTTTGCCCATGCATTAAACATTGACATTCCCATACCATCATTATTAGAAACAACTACGTCAATCTGGTCACCAAAAGATGCGGTCCATGTTCCGATTGCATTTCCTGCTGTAGCTGCATCCCATGTTGCACCAGCAGAGTTCTTCATCTCCTGTGAAGCAAGTTCACGAATTGTATAAGTCTTTCCATCTACATCCAGTGTTGCATCCTGAACAACTTTTGCAGAACCGTCTACGTTTGTACCAGCCGGTGTTGAATCAATTGCTCCATTTGCATCTACTCCGGTTCCAAGTGCAGAACGGACACCACGGGTACGTGCAATAGAGTCGTTATGTCCGATGTCTCCGATTGCAAGTACATAACCAATTACTCCGTCTCCGTTACGGTCAATGGTCGCTGCATTTTCTTTGATATAATCAAGAACCATCTGTCCCTGCAGTTCAGCACCCTGATTTGCATCAAAGCCTACATAATAGGTATCTTTGTTGTAATTTAATGCATCCATGTCAAGTTCTCCTGTGGAACTGTTGGATGGCTGACGGTTAAACCAGCAAAGTGGTTTATCCTTGTTTGCTACGCTGCTGGTGCTTCCTGAGTCACCAGAGCCGCTTCCTCCGGAAGAGCCACATCCAACCATGGATAATGCAAGTGTTGCTGCTACCAATACAGTTAATAATTTTTTCCTTCTCATTCTTTTTTCCTCCTGGTTTGCAATTTGTTGATTTTGGTTTCTCCGAACCTGTCTCATCGACTAAATTCATTATAATCACAAACCAATCTGGAAAGAATAGAATTTTTTTGGATGAAATATCAAAATATTTTGATAATCTGTAATTTTTATATGTATTTTGACGAACAACTATGCAGCTGCACCATCATTCTGTTGGCATGTATGCAGGAATGCCTCTGCCAGCTGCTGGTTCTGCTGTGCCTGTTTTCTGATATGATTAACCACGAAAAAAGGCAGGAAAAATAAGGAAAGGAAACCTAAACACAATGCGATGGCACCGACTAATAAATCAATCGGAAAATACGGGACTACAAACCAGCCAAATTTTGCAATGTTCCAAGCCCATTTTGCCGCTATTCCAAAACCACCCACTTTGCTGTAACAAACACAGCCCATAACAAATCCTATCATAATAAAAATCGGATGGAATGCCAGCACCATTCCGATACCTCCACAGACCGTTCCGGCAATTGCCAGTCCCCAGATTTTCTGAATCTCATATAACTGTGTCTCCGCTTCCCGTTTTACCTGCATTGCATAACCATAATCGTTACCAAATTCTACTTCTTCATAAAGATTTCTTTTTTCTTTTGCCATAATATTTTCCTCTTTTCTCCGATGTTCCACCGGTTTTTATTATTGTTTTCACTTATATGACGGAATAATATTATGGCAGGTTTTATTTTTTTAAAAATTTTTTTGACAAGTCCTTATTGCTTTCTTCCGATTACCTGCTTCCCACACTTCCTTTCCAATACATTCACTCCCCTCTACTGTGGTAAAATTAAAGTTGGATTTTTCAACAGCGTTGCAATCACCGGAGTATATTTAGATACTCCATAGTCTTCAACAATACTGGTTATTCTAGCGCCTGCATCCTTTGATGAAGCACCACATAAAAAAACTCTTTCATCAGCAGTTCCGTAATCCAACACTATAAATCGATCATGAAATATGCCACCAGTCTTTTTCATTGACAATTTTACTGTTGGATACTCCTTGCAGAAATCTATAAATTCTATGTTGTGAAGTTTATTATTTCCAACATTATCACTGAATAAAATAATAGCTACTCCGGTCGGAGAATTCTTAAGGTGTACCAGCGTCCTTAAGCCAATATAATTGTCAACGACATATATTGACGACTTTGCCTGTTTATAAATGGACTCATATACCTCATCTGCACTACTGAATTTTGCATTAAACATGAGCCATTTTTCATCATCATCTGAAACAAAGCTGTTCATCATATCAGCCAACTCAGATTTTGTCACAACATCCTTCAAGCCTTCTGCAACATCTGAAATCTGCTTTTCAAGAGATATCATATCTGAGTTGATTTTATTAATTTCTATTCTGTTGTTAGCAGTTTCCATGCTTAACTGAAGTAGTTCCCGCTGACCTATTAAATCACGATTTTCTAATATGTAATCTTTCATTTTCTTAAAGGTTCTTATTAACGCCTTGCTCTGCTTAACAGCCAACGGTCCTTTCAAAACAGTCATCAGCATATATAATCCTTGCTCTGTAAATACATGAGGATTATAACGACTTTTTGAACTTATATTTGCGGTACAATTTTTGTACCGCAAATCTTCTAATTCCGCATCTGTCAATTCAAACATAAAATCTTCATCAAATTTTTCAATATTATTTTTTACCTGTCTATTAAATCCCTTCGTATCATAGCCATATATCTCTGCTAAATCAGCATCAAGCAATACCCTTTTACCCCTAATTTTATACAGTTTTTCTTTTAGATATTCTTCTGTTACTTCTATTACTGTAACATCGATTTCTTTCTTTTTATCTTCTGTCATAGAATTTCTCCATCTATTTTGCAGTCAAAAAAACATCAACAATTCTCATATGAATATATGTCCGGTATCAGCAATATAGTCTAATCCTCTTTTTCCTTCGTTTTGTCATAATATGCTTTATACCTATAGATCGTTCTTTCACTGACATTATTCCGCTTCGCAATTTCTACCATTGTCTTACCACTCTCATACCCAATGACGAAATCATTATAAATAGCCATCCATTTGGCGTTATGTTTCTGTCGCCCGCTTAATTTTCGATTTCTGTAATACTCCAATTCCTCGCGAAGTTCTGCATTCTCTTTTTCCAACTCCTCAATTCTTTTTAATGCCTCCTCAAGTGTTACAGATTTTTTCATCTTTATATCCTCCATACATGTCATTCTCGTTTTGTCAATATTATAAGTGTCTACACTTATTTTTGTCAATCTGATTGTGTCATGTTGTATCTCAAATTAGCACGACATATCTCTGTTTTCCCTGTATTTCAATATACACATGTAATCTTCTCATAAACTATTATCCTCTATTTTCCATACACAAATCCATTTCCAATAGCTTTGCGAGATATATTGATTTGCCAATCTCCGCCGTTGCCTTGCCTCGTTCCAGATCTGATATAAAACTCACACTGAATCCGGTAAATTCAGCCAGATAAGCCTGAGTATATCCTAGTTCTTTCCTGCGTTTTCGAATTGCTTCACCATATGACTTTGCATCCGTTATCTTCATTCTGCCTCCATATTGTATAGCCATTCATCTAATATACACTTTCACAAATATAAAATAGCCGTACGGCTAATTTTTGATATACTTATTATATATCAAGCCGTACGGCTAAATCATTTGTATGTTGTGTCTTTCCCCAGTTAAAATAATACTAACACGTCCCGTCGCAATGCTCATTTTATCATATACTGTTCAAGCATAGTCGGTGCCATATCCATGAATACAAAAAACTCTTCTGGCAACATGCAAAGCTCTCGGCTTATAAAATCTTCCGCATCAATATACTTATGATCATTTTCCGGATCATAACATTTCTCATGATTCGCAAAAATAACTATTCCCTTAAAGCTCTTCTCAATCTCATAAACAGCCTCTCCCGGTACATCATAATTTAGGATAGCGACATGTAATCTATCCTTTACATCAAGACTGTCAGCAATATAAAATTCATCACAAAATGGCAACTTATTCTCGACAGCAAAATTAATTGTATACTGGAGATATTCCCTTAAAATCTCTCTGTCCAGCTTATACTTAAAGCTCGAAAAAAAATTTTTCATTTTATTAAATAGACCCATATATCAAATCTGCCCCTTCCTATAATTTCAAGCCCTAAATCATTGATTTTTGGACTTTTTCTTTAACCAATTACCTCACAACATGTGCTAAAGATAACTTTTAGAAATTTACCTCTTAATTCTTTTCACACTATGTACCCTGCTCTCCGAATATACACATGTAATCTTCTCATAAACTATTATCCTCTATTTTCCATACACAAA